>Ga0070730_10000501_pt1 | contig 45570 bp, 32 predicted proteins | sample Coa_R1_3_FD_66447 | JGI IMG/M metagenome (GOLD analysis project Ga0070730, IMG submission 66447) | Surface soil microbial communities from Centralia Pennsylvania, which are recovering from an underground coalmine fire - Coalmine... | ecosystem: Environmental > Terrestrial > Soil > Unclassified ...
TAGGCGGTCTTTCTCTCACCTGTATGATGATTATTGTCTATCCCTTTTGCAATCGGGGCCCGTACCAGGCTACCCCATTCTGTCCAGGAGCCGTCGTAGTTGCGTACCTGGGGATATCCGAGAAGTTGTGTCAGGACAAACCAGGTGTGGGCTGAACGCTCACCGATACGGCAGTAGGTGATGACTTCTTTATCAGGCGTGATATCTTTGTCCTCATAAATTTGCCGCAGGGTTTCCGCCGATTTGAAGGTGCCGTCGCTGTTGGCCGCGGTTGCCCAGGGGATGCTCCTTGCGCCAGGGATGTGACCGCTACGTTGGGCGCCTTCCTGTGGATAATTGACCATAGCCAGCAATTCACCGCTGTATTCCTGGGGCGAACGGACATCAATCAGACGCCGGGCCGGATTGTTGAGTCCAGCAGCTACCTGGTCGCGGAAGGCACGCAGGTTCTCGTTTGCGCTTTGGGCCTGGTAATGGGCGGGGGCGAAGTGAGGGACTTCTTTGGTATAGAGACGACCTTCGGCTTCCCACTTGGCGCGTCCTCCATTCAGAATTTTGATATGCTTATGGCCGTAGAGGGTGAAGAGCCAGAACGAGTAAGCGGCATACCAATTGTTTTTGTCGCCGTAGAGGACAACCGTGGTATCGTTGCTGATCCCCCATTGACTCAGAAGTTTCTCAAAATCCTGCTGGTCTACAAAGTCGCGGCTGACCGGGTCTTGCACATCCACGTGCCAGTCCAGCTTGACCGCACCCGAAATATGGCCGACTTCATAGAGTAGTACGTCCTCATCGGCTTCGATCAAGCGGACGTTGGGATCTTTGAGATGATCGGCGAGCCAGCTCGTCTCTACCACTGTCTCAGGATGAGCATACACAGACATGCTACCTGTCCTCCTTAACTATTTTGATCTATTATTGACTTAGTTGATCAACATACGAAACTTTATTTGACTCTAGTATAGAAGGTGATGGTAACTTGTGTCAAGGGGGATGTTTCTTATATCTTGAGGCTGATAAACTGTAAATGTGAGCATTCAAGATGCCATCTCACACACATAAAAAAAGTGGGGATGATGAGATCCCCACCTTTTTTATGTGCTTGTTAGTCTCCATATATATCGCCTGGTCCGGAGTATGCGCAAAGCAGGGGAAGCAATGATTGAGTCATGCCTGTCTTCCTTTCTCATAGATGAGAGAATGTCTAACTGTAGAGAATTGATTTTTGGCAATACGATGCCGCTTATGAACCAGAGTTCTGCTGACATTTCCCGGGATCGTTACGGATTGAGAATGTTGGAAGCTTGCTAGCTCGTTGCTTCTACAGAGATATTACATGAGGGAAGGATGAGAATAAATAGCATGTATCTATCACGTATCTATCATCTGACTTCTCTCAGGGGAGTTTTCAGGGAAAAAGAGAAAAGTGGAGACGAATTATACAGCGGACAGCTGAGCGAAGTAATGCACTGCAAAATCACGGAATTGCTGTGCGGCAGCCGAAAGGGAATGTGAAGCCAGCCAGGATAGCCCGATTGTACGCTGGCAAAGCGGTTCTGCTACTGGAATTTCTACGACTGCTGCTCCGATCGACCCGCGCCAGGAAAGGGCAGGAACAAAAGCAATTCCAAGTCCTGCTTTGATGAGCCCTCGAATGATGGATGGCTCATCGCTTTCAAAGACAATCTGCGGACGAAATCCTGCCTGTTGGCAGAAACTATCTGTCAGTTGTCGCAGGCTGTGCTCCGGTTTCAGACAGATGAAGTCCTCTTCCGCGACCTCCGGCAGGCGGATCTGCGAACGGTGCGCGAAGGGGTGTCCGGCGGGTACAGCCAGGTGAATGTCCTCTGTCAGCAGAGCGATGCTGGCAACACCCGATTGTTGGAGCGGAGGGGAAGTGATGCACAAATCATAGATCCCCCTGTTCAGTTGCTGAGCCATAGTAGTCACATCGTGCTGCGAGAGGCGGAAACGAATGGCTGAATGATCCTGGCGAAAGGCGCTCAGGAGATCTGGAAGCAGATGGGTGGCTACACTCAAAGCCAGCTCAATCTGCCCCCGCGCTCCCCCTGCGATATCAGCCAGTTCTCGCTGTCCCTGTTCCATTTCTAGAAAGATCCGTTCAACGCGTTGGGCATAGGCTCTCCCAAACTGATTTAAACGAATTCCTCTCCCCATCCGCTCAAATAAGGGAACGCCCAGTTCTGCCTCTAATCGGGCTATCGTTTGACTGAGCGCTGGTTGTGCGATCCCCAGTTCTTCGGCTGCGCGCGTCATATGTTCCAGGCGTGCCACAGTCTGGAAGTATTTCAATTGGAGGAGTTCCATTATTATGTCTCACAAATTCATACTATATAACCTATAGGTTTCATACAGTATTATATATTGGACAGAATGGAAAAGCAAGGCTATACTTGCTCCAGGAATGAAGGTTGCTCTATCAGGAGGTATGTTGATGTCTCGTGTTGTTGTCACCGGGTTGGGGTTGATTACAGCGTTGGGCAATGATCTCGCCAGCAATTGGGAAGCTCTGACTCAGGGTAAATCAGGGGTGAGCGAAATTACGGCCTATGATACCAGTAATTTCCGGGTTCATTTTGCCGCCGAGATCAAATCGTTTGATCCATCGCTCTCTATGGATCGAAAAGAGGTGCGTCGCAATGATCCCTACGAACAACTGGCGATCGCAACGACGAAACAAGCGCTAGCGCAGTCCGGTTTAACTATTACCCCAGAGAATGCCAACGAGATCGGGGTTTATATCGGCAGCGGCATCGGTGGCCTGGTCACTTTGCACGACCAGTTTCATGTGCTGCATGAGAAAGGCCCCGATCGCATCAGTCCGTTCTTTATTACCATGATGATTATCGATGGAGCACCAGGCGTGGTCTCGATTCTGACCGGCGCGAAAGGCCCCAACTGGGCAACCGTCTCGGCCTGCGCGACCAGCGGCAATACGATTGGTGAGGCCTGGGAGACGATTCGTCGTGGAGATGCGTTGGCGATGATCGCTGGGGGCTCAGAGAAGGCCGTCACTCCGATTGCTATGGCCGCGTTTGATAAAATGACGACCCTCTCGCGGCGCAACGATGATCCCCAGGGCGCCAGCCGTCCCTTTGATGCCACACGCGACGGATTTGTCATGGGCGAGGCCTCGGGCATGTTCATTCTGGAAGAGCTGGAGTTCGCCAAAGCACGTGGCGCGACTATCCTGGCGGAACTGGTCGGCTATGCGAGCACAGCTGATGCCCATCATATTACTACTCCCGCCCCTGGTGGCGAGGGTCTGGTGCGCGCCATGCGCCGCGCCCTCCAGAAAGCCAACCTGCGCCCTGATCAGGTGGACTACATCAACGCGCATGGGACTTCGACTCCTCCCAACGATAGCACAGAGACAGAGGCGATCAAAACCTGCTTCGGCAATCATGCCTACAAGCTTGCAGTCAGCTCAACCAAGTCGATGACTGGACATACGCTGGGAGCTGCAGGCGCGGTTGAGGCGGCGATTTCGGTGATGGCAATCCAGACTGGAGTGATCCCGCCGACCATCAATCTGCATCATCGCGATCCTGCGTGTGATCTGGATTATGTGCCCAACGAGGCGCGTCAGGCAAGGGTCAATGTGGCGATGTCCAACTCGATGGGCTTTGGAGGCCACAACACCTGCCTCATTTTCAAGCGATATGAAGAGTAGAGAAGGAAATGCACTCCTGATTCGTCTCAGAAAAGAGGCGCCAGGAGAGAGGAGATCACTGAATGGCACTGTGGCGCTCATCCAATCAACATAACCTGCCTGATTCATCGCCTGATGAAAACATCGCCGCTTCCCAGCAAACACCTCGCGTTGCTCTGGTCACTGGTGGGTCGCGTGGGATCGGTGCTGAGACAGTCCTGACGCTGGCGAAGCAGGGCTACGATGTTGTGCTCACCTATCGCAACAAAGCCGCACGTGCGCAGGAAGTCGTAGAAGCGGTTACCCAGTATGGTCGGCGAGGCCTCGCGCTGCTTTGTGACATGACCCAACCTGACGATGTAGAACGCTGCATTCAAAAAGTACAACAGTGGACCGACCATCTGCACGCGCTCATTCTGAATGCTTCGGGTGGGCTGGAACGGGACCTGGTCGCAGCCGATCCTGTCTACCCAATGCATATCAATCGGGATGCACAGCTCGCTTTCGTGGGTGCTGCATTGCCCCTGCTTGTCCAGGGGAGCACCATTACGCTGGTGACCAGTCACTGGGCACATCTGTATGGTCAGGTAGTCCAATTGCCAGCCTACGAACCTGTGGCCGCCAGTAAATACGCAGGTGAACAGGCTTTGCTCGCCTGTCAGGACAGGTTCGCTGCGCGGGGCATTCGCCTGCTTATCGTCACAGGTGATCTGATCGAGGGGACCATTACGCCCAAATTGCTAGAGCGCACAGCACCCGGTTTTATGGCACAACGTCGAGACTCGCAGGGAGTACTACCAACGGTCGAGGAGATGGGCCAGGAGATCGCACTGGCATCGATCAACCCTGCTTTGTCCAGTGGGTCACTGGTTGTGGTGGGCGCTCCTCTCCAATCCCTCCTCTCTTGATGGAGCGCAACGGAGAAGGGCCTCCTTCAACCGACGTTGGCCGAGCAGCCTGGGTGGTAACACCCAGTAACATGTTACCAGGTTGTTACCAGGACTCCATCAGCCTGTGGAGCCAGTTGAGAGAGTTGTGGTAACAGATGGAATGGGTCAGAGCAGGTTACATCCTGGTTACATGTAACCAGGATGTAACCAGGCTTTGATCGGCTCCAGAGGCCGATGGAGAGGGTAGAGGTTACAGGTTACACCTGGGAGGCGGGGGGAACCCCTGGTAAAGCCTCTTGTGCATGATTAGATGATTATACAATTGCATGATCAGGTAATTGTATAATTGTAAAGACTCTGATTACACACAAAAGGAGCTTTCCATGAAAGTATTTGTTGCTGGCGCTGGTGGCGCCATCGGGAAACGACTGATTCCGCAGCTGGTCGCAAACGGCTACGAGGTCGTCGCGCTCTCCCGCTCTCCAAAGAACGTCGAGCCATTGCGCACGGCAGGCGCGCAGGTGGTGATTGCCGACGCACTTGACCACAACGCTCTCACCCGGGCTCTGGAGCAGGCCAAGCCAGAGATCGTGATCCACCAACTGACCGCCCTCACAGGGGTGAAGAATTACAAGAAGTTCGACGACGAATTTGCGTTGACCAATCGCCTGCGAACCGAAGGGACCGATTCCCTGCTGGAGGCGGCGCAGGCAGTGGGTGTTCGGCGGTTCATTGCCCAGAGCTACGGCAACTGGAACTATGCGCGCACCGGCACCGCCCTCAAGACTGAGGAAGATCCGCTCGACCCAACTCCGCCGCGCAATCAGCAACAAACGCTTCAGGCGATCCGCTACCTGGAACAGGCGGTGGGCAGTGCCCGAGGCATCGAAGGAATCGCCCTTCGCTACGGCAATCTCTATGGGCCGGGAACGGGATTGGCAGCCGATGGAGATGTCGTGGCGACGGTACGCAAACGCGGGTTGCCCATCGTTGGTGATGGGGCTGGGGTGTGGTCGTTCATCCATGTGGACGATGCTGCCTCGGCGACGGTGGCGGCGATAAAGCTGGGCACTCCAGGGGTCTACAACATTGCCGATGACGAACCAGCGCCCGTGCGTATCTGGCTTCCCGAGCTTGCCCAGATAGTTGGCGCGAAGCCACCGTTCCATGTACCTGTCTGGCTTGGTCGCCTGGTCAGCGGCGAGGTCGGGGTTTCGATGATGACACAGATCCGCGGCACGACGAATGCCAAAGCCAGGCGAGAACTCGACTGGACCCCTTCTTACGCGACGTGGCGCCAGGGGTTCCGCACCGGTCTTGGGTGATGCGCGCGAATGCACCCCGTTTTTGATCCGGAGCATCCGGCACCGGTCTTCTTGCCCCACGGTTTCTGCAAGCGTTCCCACGCTCGGCTTTCGTCTTCATTTGGTAAAGACGAAAGCCATATTCCCGAGCGAGTCGGTATCCCCACGAAACGCCATGAGACAAGCAGACGGTGCTCTCCCATCCCTGCCACTCAGGCAGCTCCCTTCTCCTCAGATGCGTTTTCGACCTCATCAAAAGTGCGGGGGTGCCTGGAATTGTCTTTAGACTAATTGGTGCTCGATGGCGTAGCGCGTCGCGGCGCTACGTGAGGTGACCGCCAGTTTGCTGTAGATCGAGCGGACATGCGAGTTGACCGTGAGCAGGCTGAGTATAAGTTGTTCCGCGATCTGAGCGCTGGTCAGGCCCTGTGCTACCAGGCGTAGCACTTCAACTTCGCGTGCCGTCAGCCCTGCTGGAGGAGTTGATCGTGAGGGTGGTGTTTGATTGATACTGGGGATCTGCGGCGCGATGCTTCCTCTTTTCTGGACCTGGAGAATTTGGGTTGACGACAGATTGCGCCCCTCCGTCCATGCTATGCTAAACGATTCTTCACCCAACTGCTTCCGAGCGAGAGCAACAGCGCGTTTATAGGCTGTACGATCGATAGGAAGCATAGGGATGTCTGAGGCAAGACGCAATGTCTCAGCTCTGCCCCAGAGCCGCGCAGCCCACCAGATATTTGGAAGAGGCTCCTTATGGGCAAGAGGTAGCTCTGTCTCCTGGTGCTCTTCTCCCAGCTCTTCCGGTATGATCCTGGTTGCCACCATAGAGGCTAATCCTTCCAGACAAGTGGCCAGCAGGCCTTTGTGATCCAATTTGCTGGCTATCTCTATACCCTCTTTATAGAAAGCATAGGCAGTTGTGTAATTGCCCCGAGCAGCCATGGCCTTGCCTGACAGAGAGAGCGCCCAGGCAATCCCCTCCCGGTGTGAGATCTTTCTAAAGAGCGCCACACTCTCCTGGAGCGATGCCAGTGCTGCTATTGGATCGTCCTGGCTGAGGGCCAGCCACCCTGATAGGTAGAAGGAGTAGGCAATCCCCTCCTTGTCGCCTATCTCCCTGAAGAGCGTCAGCGCACCTGTAATCAAACTGTGTGTGGTGTCGGGATCGTTCTGGCTAACCAGATGTACCCAGGCCAGGTGGTAGAGTGAGGAGGCCATACCACGCTTGTTGCCCGTCTCTTGATGCATCGCCAGATTCTCTTCAAGCAGGGTCTGTCCTCTGGCATACTCGCCCTGCTCAATGACCAGGCGTGCTAAACGGAAGCGAGACCAGGCTATACTGCCTTTGTGCCCCGACTCTCTGGAGTGGAGCAGGGCCTCTTCCGCTAATGTGCGTGCGGCTGTCAGATCCCCTCTCATCCAGGCGATGCGACCTAATTGGTAAAGAGCGGTGGCGATGCTGCGAGGATCGCGAAGCTGGCGAAACAAGGCCAGGCATTCGGTGTAGAGTTCCTCTTCCCGGTTATAGTTGCCCTGGAGTGAAAGCAGCATGCCCAGCGTCAATAGTGCTTTGGCGCGCACCTGTGCCGGGATAGGTTCGTTTCTCGCCAGAGCCTGCTCCAGGCACTGTTGCTCATCATTGAGGCAGCCGCGTCCAAGCCAGAAGCGGCGTAGGGCTCCCGCCAGGCGTAAAGCCATTGTTCGTGCCTTCATCTGGTTCTCACCCTGCTCATGTTCGGCCCGCTCCGTGAGCCAGAGGAATGCCGCGCGCAGATTGCCTCGTTCTCGCTCCAGTTGCTCCATCCACATAGCTTGCTCTTCACCATCAAGCTTTGGCTCTATCTCCTCTGCCAGCGCCAGATAGTAGCTGGCATGGGCAGTGCGTACAGCCACCATTTCTCCACTGGCTGCCAGGCATTCCAGGCCATACTCGCGGATGGTTTCCAGCATCAGCAGGCGTGGATCGGGATCATCCCACCCAGTCTTTTGTAACAGGCATTTGTCGATGAGAGAGGTGACCCCGTCCAGAACCTGTCCAGTATCGGCGTCAAAGGTGGTATAGAGATATTCGATGGCCTGGAGAGAGCAGCCATTGACAAAGATAGAGAGCCTCTGGAAGAGGTGTTGTTCCTGGGGATCTAACAGGTCATAACTCCACTTCAGCGTGTTGTACAGTGTCTGCTGGCGCGCCGGTAGCGTACGGGCTCCTCCAGTAAGGACCTGTAAACGCCGTGAGAGCCGGGTTAAGAGAGCCTGGGGAGATAAGAGTTTGATGCGAGCAGCCGCCAGCTCAAGTGCCAGAGGTAAGCCATCCAGTTGCACACAGATCTCCGCAATGGCTCGTGCATTGGTCTGTGATAGCTGAAAAGCTGGTACAAGGGCCTGCACACGCTGGAGAAAAAGAGTCACAGAAGTGTATTGCGTAAGTGTTTCAGGATCAGGAAGCCGGTCAAGGGGAGGGAGGGTGAGAGGCTGTAGCAGAAACTCCTGCTCGCCCTGAATGCGCAGGGCGGCGCGGCTGGTCACCACAATCTTGAGATGAGGGCAGGCTTCCAGGAGATCGGAAAGAGTCAGGACCGCTGGTAGAAGTTGTTCAAAGTTGTCGAGCAGCAACAGGAGGTGTTTTGTACGAAGATAGGCCATGAGCAACTCTGTTATGGGCTGGGTTTCTTTTTCCTGAATGTCCAGAGCCTGAGCAATGGCAAAGAGAAGCTGCGCCGGGTCATGAATGGCGGCAAGAGAGACGAAACTGGCGCCATCGGCAAAGAGTGGTCGTAAATGAGTAGCAACCTCTATGCTCAAGCGTGTCTTGCCAATGCCACCTGGCCCAAGTAACGTCACTAAACGGATCTGAGAGTTGCTGAGCAAGGCGCTGATCTGGGCGATGGTTTGCTCTCTGCCAATCAGCGATGTGAGAGGGGATGGGACATTCCAGAGCAATGCTGGTTGAGGGGTCGAGAGTGTCTTTGTTGGTGTTTCTATCCGTTCTAGCATCCTCTTTATCGCTTTCTTGCATAGAGCTTTGCCCGCATGGTCTTCGCCGACATCTATCTATATAAACGCTTGAGAAAGGATTTCTAGCACTTGCCAAAAAAAGTCTTATGGTTCTTCACTAACGAGAACGTTTCACACACGCATTTGAGCTTGTAAGAGGGAGAGAATGGAGTAGTGAGAAGGAGAAAAATAGGTCCTCCTGTAGAGATTGACAGGGGAACCTATCCATTTTGCTGGCTGGAAAAGCTGGTCATATGGGCAATGTATTCTGCCACTGGACCGCCTATACTCTGAACCAGAGCTATTTTACAGGTCGCCAGGATGTGCTATACTAACTGTACCACATTTTATGACCTCACTTCTCCATCGTCTAATGTATGTAAAAAGTAGCAGCACCATTGAAAGTAGAAGGGCAAATTACGTTATGGCTATGCGTCCTATGCGTGCTCGCGCTGGCAAAAAGAAAGCGCAGGAAGAAGAATTTAAACTCTCGCACGTCCTGACTGCCTTTACCAGTTTGCCACGCGTGCTGGGCCTGGTCTGGTCGACCAGTGTGCCTTTGACGGCTGGCATGGCAGGGATCAGCCTATTGCGTGGTTGTACCCCTGCCGCCACAGCCGTGATTTCAAAACTGGTCATTGATGCCGTCGTGCACGGGATCAGAATTCATAGTGTGACGCCGATCTGGTTGCCGGTGATTTTGCAACTGGCAGTTGGTTTGCTCGATCGTTTTTTGAGCGTACTCAGTAATGTGGTACAGCAGCTCTTGCAGGAGCAGGTGGCCAATCGGGTGCAGTTGATGATTTTAGAGAAGACGAATACGCTGGATCTGGCGTTTTTCGAAAACCCTGAGTTTTATGATAAACTGCGCCATGCCTCGGAAGAGTCAAACTATAAGCCGGTCACCATGATTTCGCAAACCTTTGACCTGGTGCGGTCGACGATCACCCTGCTTTCGATGCTGATTATCCTGCTGCAACTGGCCTGGTGGCTGGCGATTGTGGCGCTGGTCATCCCGATCCCATCGTTCATCGCCAGTACGCGCTATGGCTGGATCGGCTATCAGCGTATGCGTCGTCAATCGCCGGAGAGGCGCAAGTTGTTTTACTTCAATCATGTCATGACGGTCGACCAGTATAACAAAGAGATTAAATTGTTCAACCTGGGAGGCTTCTTTATTCGGCTGTATCGCTTGCTGGCTGAGAAGTTTTACGAAGAGAACAAAGGGATACTGACGCGTCGCTATCTGATCGGTTTTGCATGGAGTAGTCTGGGCGTCATGGCGAATTCGGGCATCTACCTCTATGTAGCGCTGCAGGCGGTGCTGGGACGGATCACACTGGGCGGTCTGACACTCTACACGCAATCGGCAATGCAGGTGGGTTCGAGCTTTCAAGGGGTGCTGGATGGCGTCTCAAACACCTATGAGAACAATCTTTTCGTCAATACCCTCTTTGAGTTTCTGGAATATCACCCCTTGATCGCCTCACCCGAGAAGCCCAGCCCGATTCGAGCGAGGCCTGGTGTGAAGGGGCTGGATATTGAGTTCCGGGATGTCAGTTTCACCTATCCTGGCAAGGAAGATGCGGCCTTGAAGCATGTGAGCTTTACGATTAAAGCGGGTGAGGCGATTGCCCTGGTGGGGCGCAATGGTGCGGGGAAAACCACTATGGTCAAATTGTTGACGCGACTCTATGATCCTGATGAGGGGGAGATTTTGATCGGTGGCCGCAACATTAAAGAGTATTCGCTGGAGGAATTGCGCGAACAGGTGGGAGTCATCTTCCAGGATTTTGTGAACTATCAACTGAGTGCGCGCGAAAATATTGGTGTAGGGCGGATTGCCGAGGTGGACAATCTGGACCTGATCGCCAGTTCAGCGCGCAAGAGCGGGGCGAACGCCGTGATTGAGCGGCTCACAGATGGATATGAGACGATGTTAGGGAAATGGTTTGACGAAGGGGTGCAGCTCTCAGGTGGTGAGTGGCAAAAAGTGGCGCTGGCACGGGCTTTTATGCGTGAGGCAAGCATTCTTGTGCTGGACGAGCCAACCAGCTCACTGGATGCCCAGGCGGAGTATGAGGTTTTCTCGCACTTCCGTGCGCTGACGGAAGAGAAGACAGCCATTTTTATCAGTCACCGTTTCAGCACAGTGCGGCTGGCTGATCGCATCTTTGTGTTGGAGAATGGCAACATTCTCGAAGATGGTTCGCACACCGAATTGATCGATCTGGATGGGCGTTATGCCGAATTGTTCAATCTGCAGGCGGAGGCATATCGATAGAGGTCGGCAGAATGGATGAGGTAATGGCCTACGAGGCCATTACCTCATCCATTCTGCCGCTGGCTTTATTTTCTCTGATGGGGATTTATTGGCCTTTATGGGGCGAGGACCAGCGAGGAGATAGCGTCCTGGTAGCCTTTGAGCATGCCGGGCTTGAATTGCCAGGCGTGGCTACCGTCGCTGAGGCGAAAGGCGTCTACCGCTCGATCCACTTTGCCGAGTGTCTCCATCGGGCGATTGCCAGAGCCTGTTGGGCCTGAGAGTATATAGGCAGTACCGTTGCTCACACCGCCACGATCGTAGGCGCTCAGCGTGAAGCCCAGGGGCTGTTCAGAGAGCTTGTTCCCATTGTGGACATCAAATGCCTGTAACTTCTGCTTGCTACTGCCATCGACTACATAGAGGGTGCCGTCAACAAGCTCGATCCAGGGATCGTAGGCTGTATTTTCAGAATCGTGGATAATTGTAAAGGGCATCTTCCAGAGTGTTTTGCCGTTCTGTGGGTCGATGACGCTCACAATGGCTGTGTTGTCTTTGCTCTGAGTGGCTATGATTGCCTCACTGGTGATAGGTACCCAGTCGGCCTGGGTATATCCTGGATCAGATATCCAGAGCTGGTTGCCGGTTTTGGCGTTGAAGGCATAGATGTGGAGGAATGGATTGAAGTCAGGGTCTGGGACACCCCCTACGCCAATATACGAGAAGCTGGTGCTGATGTAAAGAGTTCCATTGAGTAGTTGTGGTGAACGGAAGAACGAGGTGATAGATGGGTTGTTGTGGGGCAGCGTTTGTACCCAGATTTGTTGACCGGTGTGCTCGTTGAGGGCGTAGAGAGCGCTCCCTACATCGTAGACTATGCCATTTTCTGCTATTACGAAAGGTGTTCCCATGTATCCCTGCTCCATAAAGTGCCAGCGTTCTTGCCCGGTGGCAGCATTGAAGGCATAGAAGGTACTGCCCTGGCCAGTTTCGGAATAGACTCTGGCATAGACGCCGCCATTCGAGACGGAGAAGTTTCCCTGAATGGTGTAGTTGCTCCATAGTTCTGTTCCATCTTTTGCGCTACGAGCGGAGATAGTGGAATTGGCGTGCAGCAGGTAGATGGTTCCATGGTCTATGATTTCATTATAGATACGTAGATCCTCGGTGGTCAGAGAGCCGACGGGCATAATGTGCTGATGCCAGATCTCTTTACCATTATCGGCTTTGAAGGCGTAGAAATCCTGATCCATAAAGGCATAGACTATATTATCTACCACATGGACGCCGAAATGGCTGGCGGCCCGGATATCCAAAGGAGTGCTACGCGTAAGGGATTGTTTCCAGATCAGGCTGCCGTCGCGCCCGTTCAGTTTGTAGACGACCTGGCTGCTCCCAAAATAGATGTTGTCCTGAACGGGAGGTATAGTTGCCGTATGCGTCACAAGCGCCCAACCTCCAATCGTCGCGCCAGCTCCTAGAACGATGACTGTGACGATCAATGCCCGAGCAAATGATATCTTCTTCATAAGTGAGCCTCTCTCTTTGAAACTACCGCCTGCTGCTTCTCTTTCCCATTTGGAGCATATGATGGGATTATCTATCTCTTCTAGATGAGTCGTTGGAGAACGGGGAAATGTTGCACTGGATCACCGTTTTTGTTTGAATGAGTTGCCCAAAGGAAGATTAAAACCTGATTAAAATGCTTTGTTATGAATGGTAGCGCTGCCCGTTGTAGATGAGTAGATGGATATATATGTATGTGTGAGCAAAACTGACAGTTGTTCCCATATAAATTTTGACTATAGTTAATCTGGTATTTGGTGAATAAGGATGATACACTATGAGTAAATCCTCTCTATTTGACTGGCCGATGGGCCGGGACAGGAGCAATATCTTCGGCTGGGGGAGTGGGTTTTGGCGGAGGGTAGTAGCCCCGACGATAACCATTATGAGTATTGTTGTGCTCCTAAGTGCGTGTAGCGGGCAGGATCCTGCTAGTAACACGGCGGTGAATGCTGGCACAACTCCCACTGTAGCCGATGGGGCAACACCGACAGATACGTCCCTGACAGCCACTCCAGGAACTACGCCGACCGCAGCTCCTGGGCAAACGTCTCCGACGAACACGCCATCGTCCCAGCCGACTCCGGCGTCCCAACCGACCAAAGCTCCAGTAGCCGTGCCGACTACAGCTCCGGTTCCAACTGTTGTGCCAACCGCGCCCCCAGTTTCCCCTAGCGGCAAAACGGTGACAGTCTGGGTACAGCTCACCGATTCGTGCAAGCAGGCGCTCCCTGGTGGCAGTGTTGTGGTCAACGGACCCGGGATCATGAACAAAGTGTTGACAGTGTCGGGATCGGGACTGGTAGGGCTCAACACGTATCAGCATTTTTGTCCGGTCCAGCGAGGTACATGCGTACAGACCAATACGGGCTGTGCAAGTGTTGCCCTCAGCATTCCCGCCAGCGGGACCGCGACCTATACCATCACTCCGGGAGTTCTTGCTGGCAGCCACTATTTGGGCGGAATCGTGTACCAGCCCCCCACACCTCTTGGCGCCAACTATGCCTATGTGTGGTGTGAGGGGGGAAGTGATTGTCGTGCTGGCCCTGAAGTCGCGACTGTTCATGTGACGTCAAGCGGCTCTGTCTCCGCGACGAACCAGAATGTGAATCCGGATGGCTTCAGAGACGCACCCTGGCCGACCGGTGGCACTTTTACCGCCACTCAGGGCGATCCCATCATGTTCCATTTGTTTGGGGCATCGGGACCCAATGACTTCACGATAACGTGTATGAACGATGGCACCCACCTGCTCAGGGACCATATGACAGGTACGCCTAACTGGCCTCACTGTAATAGTGGACGCTAAGAAGTCGCAGAACATACACTTTTGTTCATATTTTACCGGTGATATCTTATTATATCCAGCAACTACTGGCAGGAGGAAGCTCTTCCTCCTGTCTTTGTTCTACCTTGCGTTCCACTCCCAACCCACTCTTCGTCTGTAGATAACGACCTGATTTCTCCGAGACTGATGGGGAAATAGACAAGCATGGCTGTAAAGGTACATAATGATACTCACAACGGCTCTCTTGAAGACTTGTTACTATAAGCAAGGAGTATGAGCAAGAGAATTGACAACTGTACTATTTCGTAAGAGATTAATGCCTGGGGTTGTGAGGCTACATATCAGAGGTTTGGATATAAGCGTCAAAATCCAGCACGTTTAAGTCATCGGGCTATTTTCAGTTCCTTTATAGATGGCGGAAAGGTTTCATACATCGTGTCACGGACAACTATTCAATCGGTTATGGTAGAGCCATTAACTATTCCTTTATTGGAGCCGTTTACCATCGCAACCGGCAGCATCTCGGAAGCGCGCAATGTCCTTATCACTGTCACGTTACGTGATGGCAGTACAGGCTACGGAGAGTGTGCACCTTTTCCACCAAGCACAGGAGAATCGCAAGAAACAGCCCTGGCGGCAGCACGAGGCTGTGTTGATTTGCTTCAGGGTCGCGATGCCGGGCACTGGCGCATCCTCTCGAAACTTATTAAAAGCATCTATTATGCACAAACAACAGTCTGTGCTGGCATGGAAATGGCCATTCTTGATGCGCTTACGCGTTCCTATGGTATCCCGCTCTATGTCTTCCTGGGGGGCGCCAGCTCTGCTGTAGAAACAGATGTGAGTATCCCTATAGTAACACCTGAGCACGCCTATGAACTGGCTCAGGGTATAGTGAAGATGGGGATCAATAGTATCAAGGTAAAGGTTGGAGGCAAATTGCGAGAGGATGTGGCGCGCGTGGAGGCCATCCGCGAAGGCGCCCCCGGGATTGGTCTGACCCTGGATGCCAATCAGGGCTACACTCCCAATGAAGCACTGCTCTGCCTGGAAGCATTGGATGATCGAGACATTCGCCCTCTCCTGTTGGAGCAACCCGTCCATAAAGATGATTATGAAGGATTACGCTACGTCACAGAGCATACAACGGTTCCTGTAGCTGCCGACGAAAGCGCATATAACGCATCTTCTGTTGCTAAGATAATCAAGACGAATGCAGCTAACGTGATTAACGTGAAGTTAATGAAGGCAGGAATTTTAGATGCATTGGATATTGCTGCTCTCTGCCGTGCAAATAACAAGGGGTTAATGATAGGCGCTATGATCGAGTCGCGTCTCGCTATTGCTACTGCTGCGCATCTGGTTGCTGGTTTAGGGGGCTTTTCCTTCATTGACCTTGATACACCCATGTTGCTAGCTGAAGACCCCTTCACAGGCGGCTATGAGCAGCGGGGTGGCATATACGATCTCTCCAATGTAAAAAGTGGGTTAGGGATAGAGCGAAGATAGAGGAATAGGTAGCCGCTCAATTGCTGGAGAGAGCGGCTGCGTAGGAGGCCCACAAGGGAGCCTCTGGCGGGGACAGTAGCAGGTCAGCCAGAGGTCCACAAGGGAGCCTCCTACGCGAACGATTCACAAGCCCTGACCTGAATAGTTGTTTATCTTGGCAGTCCGGGTCCCAGGACAAAGAACTCGATGAACAATGCTAAAAGGCCAAGCCAGAGCCAGAGCCAGTTGCGCGTTGGTGTGATAACGGTTTCTGGCGTGGTAGAAAACGATTTGCGTGCAAAGAAGAGCATGCCCAGCATAAAGCCATTGCCCCCGAAGGACGCAGCCACTCCTGAGACTAGAATAAGTAGAGCACCAGCCGGGTTGAAGATAGATGCGAGCGTTGCCACTGTTCCAATCACCAGGTATGGCGTGTAGACCAGCTTTTGATAGCGTCTAAACCGCGTTTCTGCTCCTATTGTGGCACGCCCAACAAATGGGTCAAGATTGCGAGCACCCAGATAAAGGCCCAGCAGAGAGATACACAGGCCAAATAACTCAAGCCCTATCTTCCATGCTAGAGGCGATGGCAGGTCGTGCACAAAACTTTCCCAATCCCCAAAGCCCAGGAATGTTGGGACCAGAAGATAACCACCAGCGATGATGAGATTGGTTGTGGAGAAAAGCCAGAGGAAGTAGCGCGTGGTCGCATTGGTCTTTGGAGTCCAGCGCATCAGTCCTAATATGAGCAGTGCCATCAGGATCTGGGAACCGCATCCCGCAGCATCGACTACGCGCCCCTTCCAGGCAGGAAACCCAGCGTAGCTGACATCAAGAGCGACCGTGGAGATGTAGCGAGGATGGAGTCCCAGAAGCAGTGCTGTCAATCCGTGACCCAATCCTTCATGAGTGATTGAGTCGAGTAGAGCGGTAACTACGGCGATTGCCGCCACGGTGAGCAGATCAATGTGTGCTGCCTTCTCCTGTGTCGCTTGTTTTTGTGCCTCGGGCAGAACTATTCCCATGTGTCTGTTCCCTTTCCTATAATGTAAGTAGTTATATATCAATGTCTGACTGCTTTCATTATAGTTGCCTCTTGCCCGGAAACCCTCCGCCGAAAGGATGAATCAGGGGTGGATTGTGGGAACCTACAGCAGTTTGAGGCTGTGGGCGCGCGCCAGGGCCTGGGTGCGGCTCTTGACCTCCAGCTTGGCATAGATTGCCCTGATATGCGATTTCACCGTGCTCAGCGCCACCACCAGCTGCCCGGCGATCTCGCGATTCGAGCGTCCGGCGCTGATATGCCAGAGCACTTCCATCTCGCGCCCACTCAGTGGCTCGACCAGAGATTGTTCGGGCGGCTTGCTCGGAGGTATGTTTGTTTGCTGCTCCTGTTTGTAGAGCAGAATCAGCCGGGCGAGGTAGTCGAGGGTTGGGGCCTGTCGTCCCGGGTCTGGGCGATGGCGCAGCTCATCATGTAACTGGTAGAGTAGAGTCAGCAGGGGTGCGCCTTCGTCCAGGAACATGCGACTATAGCCTCTGGATTCAGCCAGGCTCAGCGCACGGGCAATGGAGAGGAGCGCCTGCCCGTTCTTGCTCTGAGCTTGTTTGAACAAAGCGTGCAAGGTGAGCCACTGGATCAGGCTTCCTGTTCTTCCTTGCTGTTCTGCCAGTGCCTGCTGCTCTTGCAGGATCTGCTCCGCTTCCTGCCAGGGTTGGTAGGCAAGCAACAACTTTATGTAGACCAGATCATGGCTGTGGTTCAGCGAGATGAACTGGCGCAGCAATAACTGTTTGCCCAGTTCGGGGGAAGGAAATTCTTCCAGCCACTGGCGGCCAGCGGCTTTGTCGCCAAGATTATGCATCAGCAGAGCGTATTCGCCCTTCACAACGGGGAGCACCTCGGCTCCGACCCAGTTGCGCGAGAGATAGCCTGCGATCTCTTCAAGGCACTGGCGTGTGCCTGTTCTGTCTCTCCAGATGAGTTTGATACGTGCCAGCCGCAATTGTCCGAGAAGGAAATGGATGTAGGGATCGATTTGTCTAAGGACGTTAGCTTCTCCGCAGGATGCAATCGCCAGTTTGAAATATCGCTCGGCTGCTTCTAGATGATTTCGTTCATACTCGACGCTGCCGAGTAAAATGTACGCGGTGCCGTGAGTGAGAAAAGCTTTGCCAGGCGCCAGCTGAAGAATATCCTGGGCGATGCGCGTGACGTCGAGCAGTCGACCCATCATCTCGTAGAGCATACCCAGGCGGTATCCGATGCTGGAGACCCAGGTAGCGCTGCCATCAGCGATGGCGGAGGCCAGCGCCTCCTCAAAAGCGGCTGTTGCGGCGGCCAAGTCACCGCGCAGAATGGAGACCGTGCCCAGGTGTTGCAGAATGCGTGCACGATACGCCAGACCAGTTACATGCACAACAGCGCGACGGCAGACGGCCTGACTAAACGCTGCCCTGTCAGAGCGCTGCATAGTCAGCACCCCATAGAGAGCCAGCGTCTCGGCAATCCGGTTGGCTCGCTGCTCCTCGCTCCAGTGAGGGCAAGGATAGAGCGTATCGACGTGCGTTATGATTGCCTGCTCCAGCGTGGCGGCATCCTCTATCTCCAGGTCGGGCAAGGCATGTTGTTGGACGTACTCCCGGACCATCTCAACGACAACAGCAGCGCGACCGCTGTACCAGCAAAACCAACATTCAAAGAGAAAGAGGCGCAGGCGCGAGAAGAGCAAGGGGCGCGGCAGCAGAGCCACCCAGTTCATCACCATCAGCGTCTCTCCACGGCTGATGAGTTCCATTCCAGCCTCTTCGGCGATGCTGGCGATGCTCTCCCAATCCTCAGCGGTGCGCGCGTAGGCGACAGCCTCAGCCAACATCCCCTGCTCACGATACCAGCGAGTGGCGCGGCGCTGCAGCTCCTGGATCTGTATCGAGTCGCTCTGTTGCAGGCGCTGTCGTAGCACATCAGCGAAGATCTGGTGATAGCGATACCAGCGGTGGGACTCGTCGAGCGGTGTGAGGAAGAGATTCTTTTGTGCAAGCCATGCCAGCGTTCCCGCGCCGTCTGGTTGGCCGCTGACGGCTTCACAGAGGCTACCTTCCAGCTGCTCTAGAATGCTGGTACGCAAGAGAAACTCTTGAATCTGCTCCGGCAACTGCGCCAACACCTCTTGCCCAAGATATTCCGCGAGATAGCGCTGGTTATCGCCGATGCTTTGCAATACGTCGGTTCGCCCGTGCTGTTCTTGCAAGCGTAGCGAGACCAGTTGCAGTCCAGCAGCCCAGCCCTCGGTGTGTTTTTGTAACAGCGCCAACTCTTTTGGCCCCAGCGAGACGCCACTCTGCCTGGCAAAGAAAGCCGCCGTCTCCTCGCTGGTAAATTGTAGATCCGGTGCGCGTAGCACCAGCAGACCTTCGTACAGGCGCAAACGAGCCAGCGGCAATGGTGGATCGCTGCGCGCCGTGATGATCAGATGCAGATGTGGGGGCAGACGCTCTATCAGGAAGGCTATGCCCTGATGCACCTCTTCTGCGGAGATCACATGGTAATCGTCGAGTACTAGCAGTACCTCACTCGCCTCTTGCTGCAACAGAGGGCCTCCATCGCCAAGTAGATTGATAAGGAGCGTCAGTACGCGCTCAATGTGGGTGCCCTGTGGGGAGCGCAACGCTTGTAGCGCACGCTCGCCCACCCCTGGATACAGGGTCTCCAGGGCGGTAAAGAGATATGACCAGAAGCGCAGAGGATCGTTGTCGGCCTGATCAAGCGAGAGCCAGGTTGCGGCGAGAGTGCTCTGGTGCAACCAGTCACTCAAGAGCGTGCTTTTGCCAAAGCCTGCCGGGGCAGAGATTAATGTCACAGGTCTGACCAGTGCTTCTTGCAGTCGATCCAGCAGACGTGTGCGTACGACCAGATGGTGTGGCACAAGAGGAGGGCGCAATTTGGCGGCGAGGATCTGATCGTGGCTCCTGCTGCTGCGCTGGGCTTCTCCAGGCCGATCTGTTGAAGTTGTTGTGCTCTGTGCTGGCTGCTCAGTACCAAAGAGGCTGGCGATCTCTTCCAGTCGTCGCAGGGTGAGCGTCTCGCTTTTGCCGAGATATTTTTTATGCACTTTCTTGTGTGCGCGCTGATAAGCGTACCAGTACGAGTCCCCTTGCTTGATCTGCTCCTTGCGCGCCGTATAGGTGCCACTCCGCCCGCGAAAGGCAAATGAAGAGATCTGCTTCAGCCAGTCGTGTCCGATAGACGAAGTCAGATCGAGCGCAATCCTGCGCCGGGAATCATTATCATAGATTTCGTAGATGTTGCGCGCTGGCGACCAGGCCATAGTATAGGGAGCAGCTTTCGGCATTCTCTCTTGCTCTTTCCCAATGTTACCTAATAAGGTGGTGTTACCTAAAAAGTAGTATAGAGGGTAGCGATTGAAGAAGCAAGGGTAAGAATGTGCTCCCTACAGGCTGGTGCGGTTGCGCTGGCGGTCGTCATAGCGTTCCTGGGCGAGTTCGATCAGCCGGTCCAGTAGTTCCGGGTAAGGAATGCCGCTGGCGGCCCACAGTTTGGAGTACATGCTGATTTGAGTGAAGCCAGGAAGCGTGTTGACCTCGTTAATATAGACCTTGCCAGTGTCACGTTCCAGGAAGAAATCAACGCGTGCCAGGCCGCTGAGGTCAAGGGCGAGGAAAGCTGTGAGGGCCTGTCGGCGTACCTCTTCGGCGGTTTCCTGGGGAATGTTGGCGGGAATGATAACCTGCGATTTATTGTCGATATATTTGGCGTTATAGTCGTAGAATTCGCCGCTGGCAACAACCTCGCCGATGACCGAGGCAATGGGTGCATCGTTGCCCAGGATGGCCGTTTCCAGTTCGCGACAGTTGATGCCCTGCTCGATGATGATTTTGCGGTCATACTCCGCCGCGATACGCAGAGCGTGGGCCAGTTCCGCGCGATCGTGGGCTTTGTTGACGCCAACGCTCGAACCCAGATTGACAGGCTTGACAAAACAGGGGTAGCCCAGGCGCTGCTCGACGGCATCCATCACGTCCTCAGGCGATTGCTCCCATTGACTGCGTCGATAGACCAGATAGTGAACGTTGGGGAGGCCCACTGACTGGAAGACCATTTTCATCTTCTCTTTATCCATGCCCAGGGCCGAGCCCAGTACGCCGCAGCCAACGTAGGGGACATTGGCCATTTCGAGCAGGCCCTGCAGCGTGCCATCTTCACCATAGGGGCCGTGCATCACCGGGAAGATGACATCCAGGACGCCATTTTCCTCGAGCGGCTCTTTGCCCTGTAAAGGGATGAGGCGGCGTACTGTAGGGTCGCCGGTGAGTGTGACGGCAGTGCTTCCTGTCTGATCGTCTTGTTCAATACCCTGCCCACCCGCCAGCAATTGTGCCGGTTCGGCACCGAGCAGCCAGGAGCCTTTCTTCGTGATGCCGATGGGAACAATCTCATATTTGTCGCGATCAAGGTTCTCCATGATCGCTTTGGCCGAGGCCAGTGAGACTTCGTGCTCTCCTGAACGGCCTCCGAAAATCAGGCCAACGCGCAATTTTTTGTGTGTCATATGTTAATCCTTTGGATGATTACAAGAGATTGTTTTATTATACTACGACTCCTCTGTTGGGGGCAGCGCGCACGATAAATCGGGGCAGCACGCACGATAAATCGGCGGAGGTGCCGGTGAACCGACCTCTACAACAGGGCGAGGAGGGTATCCATGGCGACGCCTAGGGAGCCTTTCAGCAGGACAAGGTCGCCGCTCTGTACGTGATGGGTGAGCAGATCCGCGGCTGCTCGTTTAGCGGCCTCCAGTTCAGCACGATTTTCAAGGTTGGCGGAAAAGTACCAGGCGTGATCAGCGAGCAAACCGGCTTCCAGCGCGCCCTCGACATAGAAACGCGCTTTATCACCGATAGCGACCAGATAATCGACCATAGTTGCCAGCGCGGCCCCCGTCGCTCTATGTTCCGTGCGTGCGTATGAGCCTAACTCCAGGATATCGCCGAGCACGGCCCAGCGTTTGCTTCCGGCGGCAAGAGGGGCGGCATGCATGGCGGTGGCGATGGCTAGAATGGAGAGGCGGCTGGCGTTGTAGCTATCATCAATGATGGTGCTGCCATTGGGGCCGGGCTTGATTTCGCCGCGCCGTTTGGCCGGGACGAGCGTTTCCAGCGCCTGACTGATCTCTGCCAACGGGATGTCGGCCGCGATACCTGCCGCAGCCGCGGCCAGAGCAATGGTGATACCATGCTCGCCCGGCAGGTGTAGTTGCACGCGTTCCTGCTGGTTCTGATGGCTGAGAGTGAAGCGGTAGCCGAAAAGCGCATTGCCCTCAATCGCGCTGCCACGCACGTCCGCCCCCTCTCCAAGCCCGTAGTAGAGCACACGTGCTCTAGTCTTTGCGCTCATCGCGCGGACATTGGGGTCGTCATAATTGAGCATGGCGATCCCGTCAGCGTCCAGGACCTGGACCAGTTCGCTTTTCGCGATGGCGATGCGTTCCTGCGACCCGAAGTATTCCAGGTGTGACGCGCCTACATTGGTGATGATCGACCACTGCGGGCTGGCGATGCCGCAAAGCATCGTTAACTCGCCGACCCATTGGGCGCCCATCTCTAAGACCGCGTAGCGATGCTGGGGCTCCAGGCGCAATAACGTAAGAGGATAGCCGATTTCAGTATTGTACGAGGCAATAGTCTTCAGGGTTGGGGCTTTGCGGCTGAGAACCGCCGCGACCGCCTCTTTGGTGCTGGTCTTGCCATTGCTGCCGGTAATGCCGATCATCGTTGTGCCCTGTTGGCGTTGGACACGTGTACGTGCTGTAGTGTGCAGGGCCGCCAGGACGTCGGGTACGACGATCTGGAGGAAGTCATCAGGGACGTTGGGATCTGGTTTGCTGCAGAGTGCGGCGAGCGCACCACGTTGGGCGGCAGCCGCGATGAAGCGATGACCATCCACACTGCTCTGTGTGCCTTTGAGGGCGATAAAGAGATCACCAGGCTCGATCTGGCGGCTGTCATGATGGGCGGCGCGAAAGATAAGGCCCGGATCGGGCGTGAGATTGCTATTTAGATGCACAAGACCTTGCTGGCCCTGTAAAATATCGTTGAGGGTGAACATAGTGCTGTCTCCTCTAAGGTGATGTGTGCAGATTATATCATGCCGGTAAAAAGTCATGTGGGGTGAGCCAGTGAAAATTGGCCAATTTTCACTGGCTCACCCCACATGACTAAGCTCTCTCCTTTCAGGTATAGATGCCGATGGTAGATAGGGAGAGATGTGCCAACATTTGCTTGATAGCCTGTGATCTGAAAGCGTCTCTCAGCTTTTTACTAACGAAAGATTAGCTACTTGACAAAAGAAAGTATAGGTGATATACTAACTTTCGTTAGTGAAGTAGCTAACTTAAAGTACGATGATGAGATATTGTTGGAGGATATTTACACTATGGCCTGGGAGATTGATGCCGCGCATTCGCATGCGGGCTTTTCAGTGAAACATATGATGATCAGTACCGTCAAGGGACAATTCAAAGTAGTAAGTGGGCAGCTGCATATCGATGAGCAGAATCCCGCTAACTCATGGGTTGACGCGGAGGTTGATGTAACAAGCGTCTCGACCGGGGATGATAAACGCGATGGCCATTTGAGATCCGCGGACTTCTTTGACGCCGAGAACTATCCCACGATCAGCTTCAAGAGCACAAAAGTTGAGAAGAAGGGCTCGGACGAATACAACGTGATTGGCGATTTGACCATTCATGGCGTCACGAAGCCAGTAGTGTTTAAAGCGGAATATTCTGGTCAGGGCAAAGACCCCTGGGGCGGCACCCGCGCTGGTTTGAATGCCGTGACGAAGATCAACCGGAAGGATTTTGGTTTGGGCTGGAACGCCGCGCTTGAGTCGGGCGGCGTGCTGGTTGGCGAGGATGTGAAGATCGAGATTGACCTGGAAGCGGTCAACAAAGGCTAAGATAGATAAACAGCAAAAGGGGTGGCGCGTCGGACGATGCGCCACCCCTTTTGCTGTTTACAGGGTATTTTTGATGGTCTGTCCGCCCTTCAAAACGAGTTTGATCTGTGCTGGATCAGCGATCTGACCGATATCGCCTAATACATCGCCGCCTACCAATATAACATCAGCGAGCTTGCCAGTCTCCAGTGTGCCCAGTTGTTTGTCCAGGTGCAGGAGACGGGCTGCGTGGATCGTACTGGCCTGGATGGCCTGCATGGGGGTCATGCCATTTTCGACCATCAAGGCCAGCTCCTGACCATTGTCGCCGTGGCGACCGACGCCTGAATCGGTACCCATAGCGATATGGACGCCGGCTTCGATGGCGCGACGGATACTTTGCCGATGGATATCAATCACCGCTGCGGATTTGGCTGCCATTACAGGTGGCAGGATATCAGGATGCTCCCGGGCAAACGTCAGGACGGCCTGGGGGGCGAGCAGGGTTGGCACCAGATACGCTCCCTTTTGCAGCATGAGATCAATCGTCTCATCGTCGAGGTAGATACCATGTTCGATCGAGGCGCACCCGGCCAGCAGCGCATTTTTTATGCCCTGGGTTCCCTGTGCGTGAGCCATACAACGCTTCTCCTGGGCATGAGCCTCATAGACGGCGGTCGCGATCTCCTCAACCGTGAGCTGGGAGGAGGTCGGGGCATCGGCGGCCGAGAGGACTCCGCCGCTCGTGGCCAGCTTGATCCAATCGGCCCCGGCGCGCAGGATCTCGCGGGTAGTTTTGCGTATCTCTTCAGTGCCATCGGCCACCCCATTGGGAACATCAGTAAAGTGAATACCAAAGAGGCCAATGTCAGCGCAGCAGGGGTAGTAGCCATCGCCATGCCCGCCGGTCTGGCTAATGATGGAGACCGCGACCTGCATGCGTGGTCCTGGGATAATGCCTTGTTCGATGGCCATCCTGACGCCTGCAGGAGTCCCCCCGGCGTCGCGCACCGTCGTGACACCAGCGTTGAGGGTAGCGCGCATACGAGGGATCATCTGGAAGAGGCGCAGCGAGGGCGGTGTGATCAGGGCGCGTACGATGTCCGGGTATTCCATGGCAAAATGGACATGCGTATCGATCAAACCGGGTAAGACGCTGCCACCATTGGCGTCGATCACAGTCGCGTCGCGAGGGATATCTACGCGGCCAACGGCGGAGATGCGCTCGCCGTCAATGAGCAGGGTGGCTCTTTCCAGAGGTTCATGATCGCCGCCATCGATAATGGTTGCGTTGGTGATTGCTAACATGGATCCTGGCTCCTCTTGTAGTGCATAAGTAAAGTGATATGTTATCATACAACATAGACTTCCAATGTGTTGATAGCATGAGGAGCACATACAAAGGAGGGTCATAAAACAAAATGATTGAACAGGCCACCTCAGATGACATCTCTCATCTCGCGGACCTGCTGGCGCTTCTCTTCACCCAGGAGGCCGAATTTCAGCCAACGAGAGAGAAGCAAGAGCGGGGATTGCGCATGATCATTGAGTCACCTGGCAGCGGCAGAATCTTTGTGGCGCGTCATGACCGCGAGATTGTGGGCATGGTGAGCCTCCTCTTTACCATCAGTACGGCGGAAGGAGGAGCTGTTTGCCTGCTGGAAGATATGATTGTGCGCCCGGATCAGCGGGGCAGCGGCCTTGGCTCACAGCTCCTCCAGCATGCCATCGACTTTGCCCGCACCAATGGCTTCATGCGGATTACCCTCCTGACAGATCACTCGAATGAGGGAGCCATTCGGCTCTACCAGCGTCATGGCTTCATGCTGTCAGAAATGACTGCTCTACGGTTGCATTTGTAAAGGGACCCCTGTTTGTGTCGTACAATAAGACCATAGATGGAAGATCAACGGTTGATTGCTATCATGAGCCAGGACAAATAGGAGGAACGCTATTGATGCGAGCAGTAGTGATTACCAGGCCGGGTGGTCCCGAAGTATTAGAGATACAGAATGTTGAGACGCCGGAGCCAGTTGGGGAGCAGGTGCGTGTGCGGGTGCATGCATCGGGTCTCAATCGAGCGGAATTGTTGCAGCGCGCAGGCTTCTATCCAGCTCCTCCGGGTTCACCCTCCGATATTCCGGGGATGGAGTTCGCGGGCGAAGTAGATGCGGTGGGGCCATTAGTGCAGTCGTGGAGGCCAGGGCAGCGTGTGATGGGCATCGTCGGTGGAGGTGCGCAGGCTGAGTACCTGCTGGCCCATGAGGGTATGCTGGTCGAGATTCCTGAGAACCTGGATTTTGTGCAGGCTGCGGCGGTGCCGGAGGTTTTTATGACCGCGCATGACGCGCTGTTTACACAGGCTGGCTTGCAGATGGGCGAGCGCGTGTTGATCCACGCAGCGGGTAGTGGGGTAGGAACAGCAGCTATTCAACTGGCTCACGCCATTGGGGCCAGCATATTTGGCACCTCGCGTACACCGGCCAAACTAGAGCGTGCCAGGGCTTTAGGCCTGGAGGCCGGCCTCTCCGACCAGAATTTTGCTGCCGAGATACAACGCCTGACGGGTGGAGCTGGTGTGCATGTGGTGATTGATTTTATGGGCGCGTCATATATGGCACAGAATCTGGAGGCGCTTGGCATGTGGGGGCGGATGGTATTTCTGGCAACTCTGGGAGGCGCGCAGGCCAATGTGAATTTAGGAATGTTGATGGGCAAACGTATCCAGATGCGCGGCTGCACATTGCGCACGCGTACACTGGAGGAGAAGATGGCGGTCACGCGGCGTTTTGCGACCCAGGTGGTGCCTCTGCTGGCAAATGGCAAGGTAAAGCCGATCGTCGAGCAGGTGTATCCGCTGCATGAAATTGCCACAGCGCATAGAGTGATGGGCGAGAACAAGAATTTTGGCAAACTGGTCCTGAAAATCGACGCATAACATGGCATATCCTACGCGTATTTAGCGGTTGGAGGCCGTGGGTCTTGCCTTCTTCATCGTGGGATCGGCATCTTGTAGCATAATGATGAGGTACCAGGCCAGTGTAATGAGGAATGGGAGTTCCTCCACAGCGTCGGCAGCGAGTTCGCTCATTTCAACATCGCGGCCCTTTTTAATCTGCACGACTGGCTTGCCATCCTCATTGAGCCATGCCCAGTCGCTGCTCCAGGCGGTCGTGTTAGACCATTTGAAGCGCTTGCCATTTTCAAACGTTAACAGGCCACTGATTTTCAAGATGGGCTTGAATGTCAGGAGCACCTCTCCCGCTTCGGCATCGCGCACAACAATTTTCGGCTGGAGAACTCCCTCGCGCTTGAACGTCAGGCGCATATCGCCGACTTCCGCCAGGGCAGTTGTGCTAAAGCCGCCCTGCCAGCGAATAGCGGCGAAGAGGCCATCTTTGCCACGCAGCACGTAAGCGCGCGCGAAGACTTTGGGTTGTGCCCATTGCAATGGTTGGCCGATGGCGTCTTGTAAGGGGTTCATAGAGTATATCCTTTTATGTTATCGCAACTTGCTGGGTGAACTATAGCATCTGGCGATGTTTTTTTCAAGTTGCGACGAGGAGGCATTGTACCTGTGGCACAACGCCTCTTCGGTCTATTACAAAACAGCCATCTGAGGGTGATTAGTGGTTCGGATTTCCTTTATCGCTATCACAATGCCCGCTCGGTGTGCCAGTCAGGAAATCGTCGGCGTCACTATCGCCATCGCACTGGATAGAGCCGTTGCCCCTCCCAAATTCATGGAACAGGAAAGGATTGCCCTGCGCTCCATTGTAGGCGCCTCCGCCAAGTGGCCAGGTCACTGGAGAACCGTCAGGATAGATATTGAGAATAGTACCGGAGACAGTGCCAGACGAACTGACCTGCACTGTAGCTACCTCCGGTCCACCGGGACAGACGCTGCCACCTGTGCAAGGCTCGTAGCTTAAGTTGGTTCCGAAGCCAGGTGCGGTCCTCGCTACTATGATTTTATAGGTTGACGTTCCCGATTTGGGCACGTTCAGCACGGCGGTAGTACAGCCATTAGTAGTAGCGACACAATTACCCTGCTGGAGTGGGCAGCCACCAGTGCCACCCAGGTTAAAGGGATTGCCACCGGCTGTGGGGGCGGTCGTGGTATTGACGCCAGGACCGCTGACCGTGAAGGTGCCACCTGACAGGGCTTGTTGGCAGGAATCCGTGACCTGGACCCACACCTTCACAGTACCAGGAGCCGTGGCTGGGGTGGGAGTAGGAGGTGGCGGTGCTGGCGGTCTGGTTGGCACTACGACCGGCGCCGAGGTTGGCAGAGGAGCTGGAGTTGGTACGGCGGCGTTTGGTTGCCCCTGGGCTGGTGCGGGGGTCGCGGTAGCTGCTGTCGTTGCCGTCGTCGTAGAAGTGGTATCAGGCGTTGCGGTAGGAATGTCTCCAACGCGTGTAGGGGTTGTGTTTGTGTCAGTGGGGCCTGAGCTACATGCGGTCAACAGAGTAGCCATAGCCAAAATGGCTATCATCGTCGCCAGAAGTATCACCTGACGCTTGCTTCTCCTTGAAGCATTATGGGGTTTGCCGCCTCGCCTCCCGCTAAATAGGAGTAATTTGTGCATAATAAAGCCCATCCTTGCTCTCTAATGTAGATTTATGATTTATAATCAAAAGGGTCTGTTATATTTGTGTAAAATCCACCTGTGTATGCGAATATGTCGTGCCTAGTTCTTTATAACGATCAGGCTCATCGTAATTAACAAGAGTTTTAATGTGCTTTTAATCGTTAAGAAGAAGTATGGTCAAGGAAAAATAGCTCTATACCCGTGTTTCTGATGATTTTTCATATAGGGTGGGATGAAAGAGGAGGAGGCAAGCGCAGATTCGCGACAAATCTGCGCTTGTCGGTGAGAGTATTTAGCGGCCCAGCTTCTTCTGGCGCTCGATCTCGCGCAGTTCGATGCGGCGGATCTTGCCGGAGATGGTCTTGGGCAGGCTCTCCACAAATTCGATCTCGCGTGGATATTTATAGGGAGCGGTGACATTTTTGACGTGATCCTGTAACTGGTTTGCCAGGGCAGGGGAAGGTTGGTAGCCCGGCGCCAGGATGACAAAAGCTTTGACGATTTCGCCGCGCATCTCATCGGGGCTGGCGATGACGGCGGACTCGGCGACAGCGGGATGCTCTTTTAAGGCGCTCTCAACCTCAAAGGGGCCGATACGGTAGCCAGCACTGATGATCACGTCGTCGGCCCGCCCAACGAACCAGAAGTAGCCGTCCTCGTCCTTATAGGCTCTATCACCTGTAATATACCAATCGCCGCGAATACAGGACGCTGTGGCTTCAGGATTGCGCCAGTATTCCTGGAACATCCAGGGAGGGCGTTGTGGTTTGACGCGTACAGCGATATCGCCCTCTTTATGTGCGGGTAATTCGCTACCGTCATGGTCGATGACGCTGACTTCAAAGCCTGGAGAAGGTTTGCCCATCGAGCCCGGTTTAACGGGTAATGGGGGGAAGTTGGCGCAGAGCAAGACGGTTTCCGTCTGGCCATAGCCATCGCGAATGGTCAAACCAGTCATGTCCTGCCATACTTTGATGACCTCTGGATTCAAGGGTTCTCCTGCTCCAACACAGTGACGAAGCGCCTGTGGGGGATGGGCTTTCATATAGGCTATGGGCTCATCTAAGACGAGCATACGGTAGGCCGTTGGAGGCGCACAAAACGTCGTAATGGGAAACGTATGTAACAACTCTAGCGTCTCAAGCGCGTTGAACTTACCACGCCCATCTTGAATGAACATAGCCGCACCCATTTGCCAGGGGCCGAAGAGATTAGACCAGGCTGCTTTTGCCCAACCAAGTTCCCCAATGTTCAGATGCAGGTCATTCTCGCCCAGGTCCAGCCAGTATTTTGCCGTGATTGTGTGCCCAATGGGGTAGCTTGCGTGGGTGTGCAATACCATCTTAGGGTAGCCCACCGTGCCCGAAGTGAAATAGATCAGGCATGGGTCATCACTGCGAGTTTTCTCGCCAGTAAATTCGGGCGAAGCGTCCCGCAGCATGGCTTGATAATTGAGCCAGCCTTCACGCTTAGCGCTGAGGTGCGTATGCTCAACCAGGACTGTCACACGCACCGAAGGGCACTGCTCGCGCACCTGATCGAACTTTTCCGCGCCTTCGCTATCCGTGATAATTGCGATAGGCTCAGCAATTTCTGCGCGAAACTGTAAATCTTTGGGCGTCAACAGTGTGGTGCAGGGGATAGGGATAGCTCCCAACTTGAACAAACCTAGAGCAGCTTCCCACCATTCAGGAATACGTGGCAGCATGAGCAGCACCCGTTCGCCTTTGGCAATGCCCGCGCTGGCAAAGGTATTGGCCGCGCGGCTGGAGCGCTCAGCTAACTGAGCAAAGGTGATCTGTTCTACTTCGTTGTTTTGCCCAACCCAGAGCATAGCCAACTTGTGAGGGTCTTGTGCCCACTTGCCGATCACATTGATGGCAAAATTAAAATATTCGGGAACTTCCAGCGAAAAGTTGTGGCGTTCGGCCTCATAGTCGGTCATATTGGGGGTTCTAGATGTGGTCATACACCATGCCTCCTCAAGGGGTCTGTGATACAACAACTTTGTTGACTACTATCCCTTGTATCATATCATGTGGCCCTTCTCTGTCAAAGCGATAGACTCTCTTGCCCGCACTGCTTTGGGGGAGTGAAAGTAGAATAATCACATTGCCCACCACTAAAAAGACCCGGAATGAGGGGAATCATTCCGGGTCTCTGCTTGAACTCTACCCTTAACGATATTGCATGCTCAAAGCATCGATGTCCTGGCGCACTTTGGCAGGGTCAACAGGATCGAAATGCTCGTCCAGGGCTGTGCTGGCATGGTCGAACAGATAATGCAATTTGGTTTCGCGCTGGTCGGATAGACCGGAGACCACCGCAATGTAGGAATGCGTCATCTGCATCTGGGTGCGATAGCAGAGTAAGGCTGTATCTCCCACTTTGCAGCGATTGCCTGGTCGCAACACAACGTGATAGTCGATGATCTGCTTGATAGCATGCAGGTACTCTACTCCATTGTTGAGCGCCCCTTCTCCAGTTGCGCCAACCAGCGCCCCGACCGCTGAACCAGCCTGGTAGCCGTCGTGGAAGAGACCACCACCGTAGGCGTAGGCCCGATCTCCCACATAATGAGAGATCTCAGTGACGTAGACATAGGCGGGCCGTTCTGGAAGGGCGTCGCCATAAAAGGCGTGGTTGGGGGTCGTGCCTGTCAGGGCGTGGCCAGGTTCGACGTGAGTTGCGCCCAGCGGTGCTACCAGAGGCATGGTCATGGTCGAGGTGTTGCCTGGAGCATTGATCTGTTTGACCTCGATGCCCATATTACGTAGTGTGGTAGCGGCACGCAGAATTGTGTGCAGGTTTGGCGTGACCTCCGCTCTCTCATCTGCTTGATGATTGTAACGTACACAGGGAAAGGCCGTGACACCAACCAGGCGCACATGAGGCAGATGAGAGAGCGCCTCCACTACCGCAGGCACTTCGCTTTCACTAAACCCCCCTTCCTGGCCATCGAAGAAGATATCACCTGGAGCAGAAACCCTGATGAGCAGTTCCTGCACCATCCCAAGATCTGCGGCCGCGCTCTCGATCCAACGGGCATGCTCGATATTGTAGATGGTGATGACTTCTGGACGCATCGCCACCAGAGCCGGCACCAGGGAGCGCGGAATTTGATTCAGATGCCCCATATGTCCAACGGGAATCCCATAACGACGCGCCATCAGAGAGCAGGCCGCATCAACTGCGACGATTTTATGCAGTCCGTTAGCCAGCGCCAGGGCGCTGACATAGGGATTGCGCGCATACTGTTTACTCATCAGGTAGGTTGTCAGACCGAGGCGATTGGCCTCTGCTGAGAGTGCACGTGCATTCTCAACAACAGTATCAAGATCGATTAGCCAGGTGTTGGGCGGAATACGCCCCTGTTGATGCAACTCGACAGCTGCTTCTATGAGATGGGGATTGCGTTCAATCAATCTCTGTAGATACATGCGAAATCACCTCCTACGCGATAGCATTAACTGGTTGCAATAGACTCCTGCTCATCTGACTCCGGAGCCTCTTCTCCCATCGCTCGTCCCATCGCATCAAGCAGTTCTGGGCGATTATTCTCAATTACAAACAGGTAGATGGCCCCCAGGATGATCCAGACGAACATGATATAGGGTACCAGATTATTGGGGTAAGCCGGTACAGGCCATAACAAACCATAGATCGGCAGGAGCATAATGATGCTGGCAAGAACCGGTAAGATGCCGTGACGCATCAGCGAGAACTCGGCCGGATATTGCCGCCGATAGAAGACGATCAGAGCCAGGTTGATCAGAATATAGATAATGACGATCCCCAGCCCTAAAACGGTGCCGAAGAAACCATAAGCTCCGAGGGGCGTCCAGAGCACGCCGCCAAGCAACGCGAGCACCAGCGCAAAGACCATGTATGAGGTCAACGCCACAGAGGGATTGCCTTGCGGGGTCGTTTTGGCCCAACTGCGCGGAACCAGCCCCTCACGCCCCATGGCAAAGAGCACACGGACCGTGGCATTGATGCCTGAGATGAGGTTCGCGAAGATACTATTGAGCACGGTCAGCGAGACCAGCCAGACCAGGTTTGGCCCCCAGAACTTTTGCGTCAGGGTCGTCCAGGGAGTACCGTCATTCACGAAATCGTTGACATGACTACTCCCATATCCAAGTGCACCCACCCAGCCAGAGAGGACGTAGAAGAGGCCGATAACACCCACGGCTGCGAAGAGCGCAATAGGGATGCTGCGGCGCGCATTCTGTGTTTCTTCGCCCAGCGTTCCAGCAGACTCGAAGCCGATGAAGAACAGGATAGACCAGAGCAGACCGATGCCCAGGCCTGAAACACCTCCCAGCGCATGGGCGGGATTGAAAGGTGCCAGCGAGATCCCCTGAGCGCCTCCCTTGAACAGGATGGTGGCGAAAAGGGCCAGCATCACCCCGACTTCCAGTACCAGGAAAATAAGTGCTGTTGTAGCAGAACGGCTCACACCAAGGATGCCTATTCCCCAGACGATGAGGGCAAAGATGATAGTAAAGATCCACCAGGGGATATCCAGATGGGTGAAGGATTGGACGAATTGTTCGCTGAGAGCGCCAATGGCTGCAAGGAGCATCGGCCCAACCATTGCATAAGAGAAAACGAGAATCCAGCCAGAGAGAAATCCTCCACGTTTGCCGAAGCCATGCGTATTAAACGTGTAGGCAAACCCCGCGGTAGGGATCTTCTGTGCGAACGCGCCAATAGCTGAGGCAACCAGCGCGGATACGATCATAGCAAGGACAAGCGCAAATGGAAGCGCATAACCTGCTCCGCCTGCCGCCGGTTGCGTGTTAAAGAATACACTCGTTGCTGGTCCCATGAATGCCATTGCCAACACAACTGCACCAATAACACTAATAGCATTTTTGCGTAGCTGTCCAACCTTGTTTGGCTGTGTGAGTGCCATAACTCCTCCTTGATAAGAATGCTACCAACAGTATCATATGAGACGCCTCATACTCAAAAAACAGGCCATAGAACGAACATGGCCTGTGAACTTTCTCTGCCCGTCCCGCAGGCGTGTATCGTCTCGAACGCCAACTCACGAGAAACAGCCGCCTTGATGGGGTCTCTTATGTGCTGCTCTTTGGAGGTGGTCACGTCAACCTGTCTGTTAGTTAATATACTTTACTAACTTTGCTTTGTCAACAATGTATCTAATGGATAGCCTGGGACCATATCCTGGAAGATTAAAACAAGATTAAAAATGGTGTTAATTATGCTGATCCAGGTCGTTGTGATAAACGTAACGGTTTTCTATGCGTAGAGAATTCGCATGAACCTATTGAAAAACGTAAGGATGGATTTCTTATGTATAAACGACTCCTATCTATCCGACAGGTATATGGGGAAAGAGGTTATCTGTTGCAGAAGCGGCATTGGTTGAGGACAATCATTTCACTGGTGGCCATTCTCACTAGTCTAGTACTGATCAGTGGGTGTGGTTCCGACAACCAGGCTGCTGATGTGATCCCAACCCCTGCACGTGTTGGAGATATTCCTACCGCAACTCCAGGAATCACCCCTTCGGCGACGGTGGCCCTAACGCCTGCGGCGACGAGCGCGTCATTACCAATGCCGACTCCAGTCCCTGTACCGACCCGAGCAACTACCGCCCAACAACCGTCGATACCAGTACCAACGAAAGCGGGTGCCGCTCAACCTACTACGGCTACAGGCTCCACGGACCGCGACATAGTGACGGTCTGGATTCAAGTGACCGACTCGTGCAAACAGGCTCTGCCAGGAGGGACCTTCACAGTGACCGGTCCAGGCGTGAATATGACGACTGCACCAACCTCCGGTGCGGGGCATTTGACCATTCCAAACACCGAGGGGGTCTGCCCGATCCAGCAGGGGAACTGCAGTACTTTTTTCGTCGGCTGCACATCTGTAAATCTACATGTCCCGTCTTCAGGAACAGCCATCTATAAAATCACGATTGCCAGAACCGCACCTGGCTTTGGAACAAACCTCTCATTTGCTGTCTGCGAAGGAGGAAGCGCCTGTCCACACGGCCCTGAAGTGGCTACTGTCAGAATTGCTTCATCTGGATCTGTCTCCGCGACCACCCTGAATTACTATCCTGATGGCGTGAGCGTCACCTGGCCCACCAATAAGAGCGCCTATAGCGCGGCCAGTAGCGATCCGATCATGTTCCACGAGTTTGGTATTGGCGATGGCTCTATCCAATGCGATGGCGATCATGACGCCGACGATTATCTGACTGGCACTCCCGGCCAGCATTGCGATAGCGATGGAGATAAAAACTAGGGCGCAAAAGAGCACAGCAAAAGCGAAGAGGGTAAAACAATCCCTCCTCGCCTTTCTTACGGGCATGAATTCAGATCGATCGTTAACAATGCTGAGTTTACCCGTTGTGATAAGCGTAACAGTTTTTTTGCATGTAGCTAATTCGATTTAGCCTATTAGGAAAACAAGGATGGACCTATTATGTCTAAACAATCTCTATCTGGTAAGTGGAGGCGCGGGGAAGGAAATATCATTTCAAGGAGGCCGTGGTGGACGAGGACTATAATTTCACTGATGGTTATGCTAACTATTGTGATGCTAATCAGTGCCTGTGCCTCTAACAATCAGGCAGCGAATACAGGTGTAACCCCTACAACTGCTGGTGATATCCCTACCGCAACACCAGGGGGTACCCCCACGACGACAGCGACCTCCACAACTACGCCAGGGACTACCCCTACGGCGACCGCAGCTTCTGCTGCTACTAATGCGCCAGCGCCAACCAAAGCGCCGGTGCCGACCCAGGTTCCCAACCAGGCGCCGCCTCCAACTGCGACACCGGTACCGACCAGGGCGCCAACGCCCACACCGACGCCCGTTCCAACGGCAACGCCCACCCCTATCCCGACCACATCTCCCGGGAATGGCAATGGCAAAACGGTGACGGTCTGGATTCAGGTGACGGACTCGTGCAAGCAGGCCCTCTCTGGGGCAACCTTCACAGTGAATGGCCCCGGCATTAGTACGACGACGGCGCAAACTGCTGGGGGGTCTCCGGTATCTCTCAGCAGTGGCGTCTGCCCTATTCTGCATGGGAGTTGTGTGAGCACTTCAACGGGCTGCACATCAATTGCTCTCGATATCCCCACTTCCGGGACGAATACCTATAAGATTACCGTAGCAAAAACGGCGAATCCTTCGGGAACCAATCTAAGCTTTGCTATTTGCGAGGGTGGCAGCGCCTGTCCACACGGCCCTGAGGTTGCTACCGTCAATATCAGTTCATCTGGATCAGTCTCCGCAACGACGCTGAACATCTATCCCGATGGCGTTCTTAATCCCTGGGGCCCATTTAGTGGCTCTCAAAGTGATCCTGTGATGTTCCACGAATTTGGCATTGGCGATGGCTCGATCACCTGTGATGGCGATCATGACGCCGACGATTATCTCACCGGTGGGCGCGGCGGACACTGCGATAGCGATGGGCCGAACGGGTAATCAGCCCTTCTTATAGACATGGCAGAAGGGCCGGGAGTGAGAGGGATCACTCCCGGCCCTTCTGCTTGAGCAGGAGGATGGGGATGTTTTTGTACATGTCGCTCAATCATACGCGTTCAGGCATTGGCCTTAGCGGGCGCTCCCAGGAAGCGGTCCAGCATTTTGGGGTTGGCCTGCATACGCTTGACCAGCGTATCAACCTGTTTTTGTGTCAGGGTGCCACCATCAAGTGCTGGTTTGAGCCCGACCTGGAATGCGTTGGCTACGATGGTATTTAACTGGTCGGGTGTAATGTTCTGCGCTTTCGCAATATCGCTCAGGGTTTTGCCGCCCTGCACCTGCGTGGTAAGTTGATCAACGGTGAGATGCAGCCCCTGCGCAATCTGATTTTTGATGTCGGGTCCATATTGTTTGAGAGGTTGCGTATAGGGATTGGGAATGCGTGTCGGTATTGCTGTGGGTGTGCTGACAGTTGCTTGCGCCTTGCTCGCAGCGAGCGATGGTATGATGAAAAATGAGCCAATACCTATGATGGCGAGCAGTACTACAATGATTGCGCCACCAACAATATAGATAATATGCTGTTTCTGCATCGTAAAGATCTCCTGATGCTATTCAGACTTTTCGTTTTTATAGAATATGTAAGCTTTATGGTTACCTATCATTGTGAATATGATACTGTGTAAACCTATAGAAATTGTCTGTGAAATGTCAAAAATTGCTCAAGCTTTGGGGCTGGGAAACCTTCAAGATTTCCTCAAGATTGTGATGAGGGTACGCAAAAGGACATGTATTTCATATTGATCTATGCTACACTATTACACTAGAAAGTTATATATCCATCCAGGAGCACGGGATGTCTCAGAAAATTCTGATTATTGAAGATGAAGAAGGTATTGTGCACCTGCTCAATCTCTACTTGAAGGATGCAGGCTTTACGGTTGTTGTTGCGGGCGACGGAGCAGATGGGCTGGCGCTACACGCGCGTGAGCATCCCGACCTGGTGATTTTAGATATTATGCTGCCCGCCATCGATGGTTTTGAAGTGTGTCGCCGTATTCGAGCCTGGTCAAAGACCCCTATCCTCATGCTCACAGCCCGCAGCGATGAGAATGATCGGATCAACGGGCTGGATCTTGGCGCGGATGACTATCTGGTGAAGCCCTTTAGCCCACGTGAACTGGTCAGTCGTGTCCGCGCGATTTTGCGGCGGACGAGCGGCCAGCAGAGCGCTGAGGCTGTACCTTCATCGGGTGTTGTTCCCACCACCCCTGTCGCGGATCCTCCTACTGGCAACGCGCTGCTGCGCTTTCCCGGTCTCACTATTGATCTGCTGGCGCGTCGGGTCGAAGTACAGGGGAGTGAGGTGGCGCTCACTCCAACCGAATTTGATCTGCTGGCGCTGCTGGCTCAATCTCCCGATCGCGTCTTCACGCGAGAGATGCTGATGAATAAAGTCTGGGGCTATGATTATCTGGGTGATGGCCATACGATTGATGTGCATATTAGTGCGCTACGTAAGAAGATCGAGGTTGATCCTGATCAGCGCTACATTAAGACCGTGTGGCGCGTTGGCTATCGTTTTGAAGTCAAGGTGCGCCGCCCATCGACAGCACTCTAGAGGATACACTTATGCGCATACGTTGGTGGCAGAGCATTCATTGGCGCCTGATCCTGGGTTCGGTCCTGCTCTCGCTTTTTGTAACAACCATGCTGGCCCTTTCAGCTTTTATCGCCATTGTGCGATTCTATACCAATGACGAGCAAAATCACCTGACGCAGATTGCCAGGAGTAATGCCCATAAAATGGGGGTAGATTATGCTCTCAGTGGGGGATGGTACGCGGCCCTGCAGCCAGGCAGCAACACAGCTTATGTTCGGAAAGATTTTCCGAATACCGCCATGATCAGAAGCGACCAGGGCGATGATTATCTCTTCTTTATTCTCGCTCATAACAACCAGCTTGCGTACCCCAAACTATCGCAGGCAAATGCCGCCCCGTATGCTCTTGCCTTTATGCAGCGGCTCAGATTTTCCCTTTCTCATCCTAATAACACAAATCCCTCGATGGTGAGCCTGCACACTGCCGTATCACAGGCACAACAAGGAAAGCTGTCAATCGGTGAGGTCGATCAACCATATCTGGGCATACTGCCACGCGCCTTTGTGGCCGTGCCTATCACGGCGGATGGGCAGGGTAATGCGTCGGTGGTTGGGGTATTGGTGATGACGCCCCGTTTCGCGGCCAGCGATACCTTCCCCCCTTTTCTGCAAGCAATAGGACAATCGGTGTTCTTTACCGGGATCATCGTGGCCGTGTTGGCTGCCCTGCTGGGGATTTTCTTCTCGCAGGTGATCACGCGCCCGCTGGCAAAGTTGACCAACGCGGCCCGCGTGCTGGGTCGGGGGAACTATAGTGTGCAGGTCAGTGTGAACGCGCCTGGCGAGCTGAGCGAGTTGGCTCACACCTTTAATGAAATGGCGGCCCAACTCAATCGGGACGTAGAGGAACTGCGACGGCAGGAGAGTTGGCGGCGCGAACTGATCATGAGTGTGACACACGATCTGGCGACTCCCTTGACTGCGATCGCTGGCCTGGGGGAGGCTCTGATCGATGGGGTGAATCAGAGTCGGGAAGACTATGAGGCTACGGGCCGCATTATTGTGCGCGAGACGCTGCGCCTGCGTCGCCTGGTAAAGGATCTGCATGTCATGGCAAAGGTTGAGGCCGGCGCCTTACAGCCTCAACGTAAAAGTGTGCGCCTGGCCACCCTGGTTGATGAGGTGCTGGCTGTGCTGATCCCGGAGTTTGAGCGGGCCCAGATTGAGCCATGCAATGCGGTTCCCTATAATCTGCCAACCCTACAGGCCGACCCGGATATGCTTACACGCATCTTCTCGAATTTATGTGATAATGCCTTGCGCCATACTCCGGCTGGTGGGACGGTCACGATCGATGCCGTAGAACAGGCAGAGATGCTGACCATCTCTGTCACTGATACCGGAGAAGGTATTCCGGCTGAGGCGCTGCCGCGCGTCTTTGAACGCTTCTTCCGCGCGGATAGTGCGCGCCAGTCGGCCACAGGTGGCAGTGGCCTGGGACTGGCGATTGTACGGGCCATTGTCGAGGCCCATGGCGGGACAGTCAAAGCTGAGAATGTGGAGGGCGCGGGCGCTCGCATTATCTTTACCCTGCCTCTACGTGTCGATGGCCATATCCCCCTCACCGACGCTACGACGCTGCCGGTCCCACAAAAAAAGCTGATGCATACCGACCCTGTTGCCGACCCCATCACACGCCCTCTCAGCAAGCGTTAAATGGACGAGGACTGATCAACTCTGCAAAAACATAACGCTCCCTTCTTGTCCCAATAGATTTCCTGCTCTTGCACAGAATGATATACTTTTCTACAAGAATTTGTAGAAACCTGAAATACTGTGACAAAGAGGCATTCGATGAGCAATGATGAGCAATTGCGCGCAACACAGGCGAAATTTCTCTCCATGGTGACCCACGAGCTGCGTTCACCGATTAACGCGATTAATGGCTATCTGGACCTGGCTCTGGCAGGCGTGGGAGGAGAGTTAAACGAGCAACAACGCGAGTTTGTCAGGCGCGCCCGCTCCTCCAGCGAAGAGTTATTCGCTCTGATCGAAGATCTGCTGCTGATCGCACGCGCTGATGCCGGGCAACTCCGCTTGAATCGCGGAATCGTCAAGTTACAGGATATCGTTGTCGATGCTATGGAGGAAGTGGAAGTAACCGCCGCCGATAATCATATAGCCATTACCTCAGATGTCAGTAAGCACTTACCGCCGCTTTATGCTGACGAAGTACGATTACAACAACTGATGCGCAATTTGTTGAGCAACGCCCTGCGCTTTACCCCCGCTGGCGGGCAGGTGCTGATTTCTGCCAGCGTTGAGCCAGATAATAGACGTTTGAGTGGCTCCTCTGATGAACAGAGGCAGGTCGTACATTTGCGGGTAAGGGATAGCGGCTGCGGTATTGCGCCTGAGTTTCATGAACGAATCTTTGAGCGCTTTTTTCAGGCCCCTGATACAGGGTCCACGGGTGGGCAGGGATTAGGGCTGACAAGTGCCAGGCTGATTGTGGAACTACACGACGGGTATCTAACGCTTGAGAGTGAAGCAGGCAAGGGTAGTACATTTAGTTGCTTCTTACCCTGTCTATCCGCGTGAGGTTGCCAGTTAAGAAACTGGTGTGTTTTTGTTAACCTGCCCCGTGCGCTTCTCCGCAAGGCGCGACCCCCCTCAAAAAGAGCAGGCAGCACATGGTGGCATGGGCCGATATCCTGTACCAGGACACCCCTCTCATCCCGCTTTTCGTTGGCAACTCGTGCCGCGCGTTATGTTAATTTTTTGTGTAGATCTCTAGCTTTCCGCCAGTTCCCCTTGACTCACTTGTGATTGCGTGCTATTCTCAAGTTATCTCAATATGTTCCTTGCTGAGGGCTGCCCTAAAGGATCCCCTAACAGGGCCAGGTCATCCCTTGTGGACGAGAGGCCAGGAACAGGCTCGGTAATGTAAGCTTGTACAGGAGAAGGAGACAAGACTGTGGGTATGCTACGGGTCATGTCCCGTCGCGGTGACGACCGGATCATCTGGGACGCTAAAAAGGCAGAAGTATACGATCCTGATGCAGTGGCGGCAATCCGAGAAGCTGAACGTATCTTTGACGAAGAACGAAAAAGAGGAGCAACCGCATTTAAGGTAGAAGCAGGAAAAACTGTAGAGCGTATTGACCGGTTTGATCGTAGCGCCGAGCAGATTGTCCTGGTACCGCGTGTCGTAGGTGGGTGATTAAGAGGAGACAGCCATGTTGGAGACGCTGAGTTTATTTCTCGGTATCTGGCTGCTGTTTCTTTTGCTGGCTATCTACTATCTTTCGCAGTCACCGGATGGGGGCGTTGTTCGCTTACGCGAATCAGTGAGCGAACACCTCTCGGCTGAGAGTCGGGCTAAGGCTCTGATGCGCGAGATGTTGTCGGAGAACCAGTATCAGCAACTGATCAAATTTGGGTACCTTGAAGTCACGAGTCCCTCTATAGACAATCGCATCTATCGTATTCCTGGCTCTGGTGGACTGGTAAAGGTATACGAACGCGGTTGTGCGGTAATGGAACTGTGCCTGCAACCTGCTGAACCACTACCGGATGGTGATGTAGTGGTGATGCACAAATTGATGATCGAAGGCAACGAACAGGAGTATCTGCAGAAGGCCAACCATTTTGCTCCTGGCATTATCTCCTTGCGTTGCCAGCACCTTTAAGAACTACATCTAGCGAAAAAGGAATGTGGGAGTAGCAAGCTAAATCCTGGCCAGGATTTAGCTTGCTACTCCCACATTCCTTTTCCTCTGTTTCTTTTCAGCCTATCCCCGCTCTCACATCTCTACTTTTTAACTTTTGGTCCCGGATTTCGTATCTATATACGATAGCGGTTTCGGACCGGCTGAACATCGTCCAATACGTAGCCTTTTACCTGAACCAGTGATCATTGACTGATCTTTTTACTGAAAAAAACAGTCAATAACTATGGCTTGTGCAAGCCAGGTATAGTATAATCTGCAACAATAAGCAACCCGCTGAGATTAGGCAACGGAGATATAAGGCGGCGCTTTTCCATCTCAGAAGGCAGGTTTGAAAAAATGGAATGTCCAAACTGCAAAGCTGAAAACCGTGATGGTGTTCGTTACTGTAGCAATTGCGGCATGTTGCTTGAACCCAACCCGAACACCCCTCCGGCTTCAGGCACTGTTGCCAATTTGTCTCGCTCGCTCGCCCCTGGCACCCGTTTGCAAGGGGGGCGTTATGTCATTAAGAAGGTGCTGGGTCAGGGTGGCATGGGCGCGGCTCTCCTCGCTACTGATATTCGCCTGGATAGCAAGCCTGTAGTCATTAAAGAACTCATCTCCGATAATGTCGATCCGGTAAAAGTGCAAGATGATGTGCGCAATTTCAAGCGGGAAGTGGCGTTGTTGGCGCATATTGATCATCCCCTCGTGCCCAGTGTCACCGATCATTTTCAGGAGGGGACGCGCTACTTTATGGTGCAGGAGTATGTGGAGGGCGAAAATCTGGAAGAGCGGCTGGAGCATACGAAGCAGCCGATGAAAGAGCGCGAGGCCCTGATCTTTGCCTCAGAAGTGCTCGATATTCTGGATTATCTGTCTCTGCAATCCCCGCCGATTGTTCACCGGGACATTAAGCCAGCCAACGTGATTATTGGGGCCAAGGATAAACGGGCTCACCTTGTCGATTTTGGTATCGCGCGCGCTGAAGTGGCGCGGAATGCGCAGCGAAAACAGACCTCGGCGCTGGGCACGCCTGGCTATGCCCCTCCTGAACAATATCAGGGCAATGCCGATCCTCGCTCGGATCTCTATGCTCTGGCGGCGACCCTGCATCATGTGTTAACCAATCGCGATCCACGTGATCATCCACCGTTTACCTATCCACCGGTTCGTACGCTCAATCCACAGCTCTCGCCTGAGATCGAGCGGGTGCTTGAACATGCACTTATCAATGATAGCAAGCTTCGTTACCAGAGCGCTGCGCTGATGAAGCAGGATATTGATAACATTCTACTCCAGCGTTTCGGTGTTTCAGGGAATCTGAGCAGTACCTACACGCTTGGAACATCGGGGCCGATGGCGGCTCTGGGATCCAGCCCCCTGGGAAATACTCCCACGCTGGCGAATGTGACCAATCAACCAACTCTGCGTCAGATCAATACACCGGTATCACTGCCGCTTAATGTGCCCCCCCCACCTCAGGCGGGGCAGTCTGGCGCTTCCTATCCCTACTTTACCTCTGGTAGCTATCCTCCCGTTCTGCCTCAGCAGCAACAGCCGCAGCCAGCTCGTAGAACAAGCCCATGGCTGATTGCTCTGATCGTTATTCTGCTCCTGCTCCTTGTGAGTGGCGGTGGCTTTGCTGTGGCTAATGCTCTGCACACCTCGTCTCTGTTTAAAGGGAGTGCTACCGTGACCACAGGTGGCGTGACGGGCAATGGGATAGGTGTGACGAAGGTCGGGAACGAGAATATCGGTATCAGTGATGGCACATTTGCCTTCGATACGCAGCGGCTCGATGGAAGCTTGAAGCAGCAGGCGGCTCTCCAGTTGAAGCAGCATAGCAATGATATCAATCCAGTAATATCGCTTTTGAGCCAGGCTACCTCGCAGGATTCTAATGACGCTGAAGCGTTGATCTATCGGGAAGATCTGCAGATTGTGAACTCCGGCAGTCCTTATGTCACTGTCGTCGTAGGAACCATGCTCTCTGGCGACAATGCTATTCTGAGTGTGGGGCGTGATGATTTGCAGGGGGCCTATATCGCGCAAAAAGAGTTCAATGATGGCTCGAAGCTGCATGGCGGTGTGAAGGTCCGCCTGCTGGTTGCTAGTACGGGCAGTCAAAGTTCGTATACGAATCAGGTGGCCCAACAGGTGGTGCAACTGGCGAAGTCCGATCCAACTTTTGTGGGCGTGATGGGCTGGCCCTACAGTTCGCGCTCTGTCAATGCTGTTCCGGTGCTCAGTAAGGCCCACATTCCAATGGTTTCGCAGACGGCATCCAGTGACGCCCTTACGAATGTCTCGCCCTACTTTTTCCGCGTGGCCCCTTCCAATCAATCGGAGGCGATCGCGGGTGCCCAATATGCCGAGCAGAACTTACATGTCAAAAATGCGGCTCTGTTTTATGATCCAGCCGATGCGTATAGTCAGAGCCTGGCGCAAGATTTCAAGCAGAAGTTCACTGCCGATGGCAATAGCATTGCGGTCGAAGAAAAGTATACCGTTGGGAAGCCTGACACCCTGCCTGCAGCGTTACAAGATGCCCTGCAGCATAACCCCGACTCCATCTACTTTTCCGGGTATTCTAACGATGTGAGTACGTTGCTGGTGGATCTGCCCGCTGGTAATATGCCTGTGATGGGCGGTGATGCCCTTTATGAGTTGGGTGGCTACACTAGTAGCGCGCGACCCTCTTTCAGTCGCCTGCGCTTCACTGCCTTTTCTTATCCTGATGAGTGGGACATACTCGGGCTTGGTGGGCAGAAGCCGCCGTTCTTCGCTGAATATCCTGCCGCCTTTAGTGGAGGGAAGACGGGTTATGGTTTTACACGCGCAGATAATGATGCCGTCCTCTCCTATGATGCTATAGTAGCCTTATTAAAAGGGTGCGATAATGCATTGAGTACAGGGAAGAATACGATCACGCCAGATGACCTGTTGCAAGGGTTGAGGCAAATTACCAAGGGGCATGCCTTCCAGGGTATCAGTGGGCAGATCGCCTTTGGGGCCGATGGCAATCCGGATCAGAAGGCCATTGTGATTTTACATGTTTCGCCCGAAGGTTTTATTCAGATGGAACCGGTCACGAGTGGTCAGTTCTTAGTAAAGTAGGTTTTTTTGTTCTGATAGTGAGATGGCTGGGGATATTCCCGCCATCTCACTATCCCAACTAGCAATTATTAGTCGTTTATACGGAACGTAGGCACACATCATGAAATGTCCTTTTTGCGGTACTGTTAACCAGCCTGGGGAACAGTTTTGCTCCAATTGTGGGGGCTATCTAGCGGCAACTGCCCCAACGGCGGCTGATGCAACGGTCATCAGTACGAACCCTGGCGCTTCTTCTGCCCCCATCAGCACGACGGTGACGACAGGTGGGAACACGACAGGAGGTGGCGGTGGCGCTCGCACGCTGACAGTGAACATGCAGTTGCAGCATGGTCGCTATGTGGTTGAGAAGGTGTTGGGTCAGGGTGGGATGGGGGCAGCTGTGCTGGCCAAAGATACACGTGTCGCGAATAAACGCGTGGTCATTAAAGAGCTGGTCTCAGATAATACGGATCCGGCGAAGCGACAGGAGGATGTGCGCAATTTTGAACGGGAAGTGGAGACGCTGGCCAATCTTGACCATCCGTTAATCCCAAACGTGACCGATAGCTTCCAGGAAGGGTCGCATTACTTCATGGTGCAGGAGTATGCGGCCGGTGAAAACCTGGAAGACCATATGGAGCGGGTCAATCAGCCGATGCCTGAGAAGGAAGCGCTCAATTATGCTTCCCAGGTGCTCGATATTCTCGATTATCTGTCACTGCAGAAGCCTCCTATCATTCACCGCGATATTAAGCCCGCCAATATCATTATTGGCAGCAAGGATAATCGAGCGCGCCTGGTTGATTTTGGGATTGCGCGTGCCGATGTGGCGAAGAATGCGAAACACAAGCAGACCTCGGCGCTGGGCACGCCTGGCTATGCCCCTCCTGAGCAGTATCAGGGCAATGCTGATGCTCGCTCGGATCTCTATGCTCTGGCGGCGACCTTGCATCATGTGCTGACCAATCGCGATCCGCGTAACTACCCACCGTTTACCTATCCACCAGCCCGTACGCTCAATCCGCAGCTCTCGCCCGATATTGAGCGGGTGCTGGAGCGCGCTCTCACGCTGGACGTGAATAAACGCTACCAGAATGCTGCTGCCATGAAGCATGATATCGATGACATCCTGGCCCGGCGCTTTGGCTCGTCCGGCGATACGAGCAACTATACGCTGCGAACCTCCGGCCCGATGGTCGCCACGCCTGCCACCAGTGCCACCATTCCATCTCGTCCAGCGCCTCAGGCGGTTCCACCCCCACCGCCACGAGCTTACCCGCAACCCTCGCAGCAGCAACAGGTTCAGCAACAACGGTCGCGCGTAGCAGCCATTCCTCAACAGCCCACGCCCGCCAAAAAGCGGGAGACCAACTGGGTCAGCCTCAGTTTCATCGGATTAATTGTTGTGGCTCTGCTCATTGGTGGGTTAGTCTTTGCGATACCCCGCTTGCGGGGCGGACAATCGACTGCTAGTACCGCCACTTCAACGAGTGGGGGGCAACAGATTACGCCTGCTGGAGGAACACCGAGCAGCAACAGCAACCCCATTAGCGTGCAGACCATCGGCAGCGAGGTGATCGGCATCAGCGACGGCACCACCGCTTTTGATACCAATAGAGCTGATGGCCCGTTGAAGCAGCAGGCGGCTGATAA
>Ga0070730_10000502_pt1 | contig 45569 bp, 43 predicted proteins | sample Coa_R1_3_FD_66447 | JGI IMG/M metagenome (GOLD analysis project Ga0070730, IMG submission 66447) | Surface soil microbial communities from Centralia Pennsylvania, which are recovering from an underground coalmine fire - Coalmine... | ecosystem: Environmental > Terrestrial > Soil > Unclassified ...
TGGTGGGCGCACAAGGGATCGAACCTTGGACCTCTCCCGTGTGAAGGGAACGCTCTCCCGCTGAGCTATGCGCCCGGGAATGTTGTGCTTCGTCAAGGGCCTGGCGATCAGGCCGACATTTGCGCGAAGCACGCCGTCAGAGCCCGGGATTTACGAAGCACACCCTATCAGTGTCAAGCTGTCGGGCCAGAAATAACGGCTCGAACCGAGAGCGATTTCACGCGCCCTGCTGGCGGGCTCGCGATGCATGGGCCTGCAGTGCCCGGATGCGCTCGGCCAACGTCCCGCTTTGGGGCGCGGTCGCGGCTGGGCCACCTCCGGCGGCGTTGCCGTTGGCGGCCCTGGCGGCAGGCTTCGCCGCCGGCTGCTCGGTGCCCAGGATCGCCTCGATTGCCGAATGCGGGCCTTCGAGCTGCATCGCCAGTTTCGCGACTTCGGCCGCGATGTCGTTGATGCGCTCGCGCAGAAGCGCATTCTCCATCCGCTCGGTCGCCCAGTTGCTTTCGGCCTGCTGCTGGATCGCGTTGATGTCGCGCTGCAGCTTGGCGCGCTCGTCGCGGGTCGCGCGAAGCTGCTCCTCGAGCGCGGCCTTCTCGCTCGTCAGCTTGTCCAGCGCCGGCCATTTGCCGCTGTTGGTCAGCTCGATCTGGTCGCGCAATTCCTTCATCGTCCGCTCGGCCGCGGCGTTGACCTGGCGAAGCTGGTTGTTCTCGAAGTCGCGCTCGGCGAGCAGCTTGCCTTGCGTCGCGAGCCGCGCCTCAAGGTCGTTGACGCGGTTGCCGAGCATCTCGGCTTCCTTGACCTGCACGATGAGCTGCCGGTCGAGATCGGTAACGCGCTGGCTCAGGTTTTCCACCCGCGAACGAGCGTCGACAAGATCGCGCGTTGCGACTTCCGACTCGCCGCGCTCCTGCGTGAGCCGCGCCTGGGTCGCCGCAAAATCCTTCTCGGCGTCGTTGACCCTGCGCCTCAGCTCCTCGATCTGCGTGCGCACCGCGACGAGCTCGACCTGGCGGCTGTCGGCCACTATCGAGCGGTCATTGAGCTCGGCATTGAGCCCGGTCAGCTCCTTCTGCTTGTCGGTCAGCGCCTGCTCGGCGAGTCGGAGCGACTCGGTCTTGGTGGCAAACTCCTCTTCGGTCGCGCGAAGCTGCTCCTTCACCGCCTTCTCGCGCGCCTCCAGCGCGAAGATCGTGGCGTTCTTCTCGCCAAGCTCGATCTTCATGCGGTTGATCGCGTCTGTCTTCTTGCCGAGCTCGGCGAGCTGGCTGGTCGTGCGGCTCTTGAGCTGCTCCACGCTCATCTCCAGCCGTCGCGCCGACATCGCAAACTCGGCGCGCAACTGGTCCTTGTCGGCCTGGATCTCGGCCATCGACAGGGGCGTCGCGGCTTCGAGCCGGCGCGTGGTGAGCCGCACCGCGCGGTTATGCACCAGCGGCACGATCATCAAGCCGCACAGCATCGAGACCAGGAAACCGATCGCCAGATACATGATCGGTTCGATCATTGGTTACTCCGCACTGGAAAGAAATCGTTAACGACAATGCCACGGAGCGGAGGCAAAAGGCCAGCCCATTGCAGCGTTAACGTGAATCCGCAAAACACCGGATGGTTGCCGATCGGCCCCGGTTTGCCCGATGCCGTTCAGAACGGGTTCCAGGTCGCCCGCGGGGTGTATTTCAGATAGCCGATATTGGCGCCGAGCCTGAGCCCGATGCCGGAGCGGATCGGCACCAGCACGATGTTGTTGGCGGTGAGGGCGTTCATGCCGAAGCCGCCGATGATATAGGCCGAGCCGTCGATGCCGGCGAAGCGCTGGTAGATCGCGCTGGTGGCCGGCAGGTTGTAGACCAGCGTCATGGTGCGGGCGCCGTCGCCGCCCCAGTCGAAGCCGACGGACGGCCCCTGCCAGTAGACCCTCAAGTCACCGGCGTTCTTGGTGTAGAGCGTGCCCTCGCCATAGCGCAGGCCGGCGACGAAAGCGCCCGAGCCTTCCTCGCCCAGGATGTATCCGTTGGGCAGGCCCCACTGGCTGACCGCGCGCTCGATGATCGAGGCAAGCCCGCGCGAGACATTGCCGAAGAAGCGGTGGCCGGCGCCTACGAGCTCGTCCGGTCCGTAGTTATTCGGGCCCTGTTCGCGCTGTGCCGGCGGCATATTGGGCGGGGGCGCCTGCTGCGCGGAAACGGGCACGGTCCAGCACACCAGCGCGGCCAGTGCCACCGCGGCAAGCCGTGAAACGAATGTCATGAAAACTACCCCTGATATCGCGATTTGGCCGCCGCCCTTTAACCTGACGCCAACAACCGAGGTTCTAGCGTAGCGTCCAATGTCCCCATCGACTCGGATGTTATCGGCAGGAACTATGACGGCACAACGGCAAGAAAGATACGGTCGGAGCCGCCAAATCGCCTTGATCGTTCCGGTGCTCGCCGCCCTGACCGGCCTTTGGGCGGCTGGCCTCATCCCCGCTGCCCGCGCTACGACCACCGAGCGGGTGGTGGCAGCCCGCTTCAGCGGGCTCGCGATCTACGGATTCGACCCGGTGGCCTATTTTGTCCAGAACCGGCCGGTGCTGGGACTGCCGGATTTCGAGGCGCAGGAGGCAGGCGCAGTCTGGCGCTTCCACAACGAGGGCAATCGCGCCTCGTTTGTGGCTCATCCGGAAGTGTATGGCCCTCAGTTCGGCGGCTATGATCCGGTCGGCCTCGCCCGTGGCGTGACGCTAGCCGGTAATCCGCGTTTCTTCGTGGTGGCGGGCGAGCGCCTCTATCTGTTCGGCGTCGAGGCGCACCGCAACGCCTTTGCGGCGGATCCTGGACGCTACCTCTCCGAGGCCAGGCAACGCTGGCCGGAACTGGAAGAGACGCTCGCGCAATAAGCCATCGGCGCGAGTTGCGACGGCTGTTCGCAAATGGTCGCGACCGGTGGCAGTTTGCTGCGCCGCAGTGTATCAAGCCCGAAAGACCCTCGTGATTCGCTTGAGTTCGCGCTGCGCCGATGAGGTGCGGGCGGATTGTTGGGAAAATCCTATGTCCGGCACGTCGTCAGGTTCCGCTCCCGATACCCTCGAACTCGCGGCGCTGTTGTGCTCGCGGGTCTGTCACGACCTCATCAGCCCGGTCGGGGCGATCGTCAACGGGCTCGAGGTGCTTGACGACAATCCGAAGCCGGAAGATCGCGACTTCGCGCTGGAGCTGATCCGCAAGAGCGCCAGAACCGCGTCCGCCCGCCTGCAGTTCTGCCGGCTCGCTTTCGGTGCGGCCGGCTCTGCCGGCGCGCAGATCGATCTCGGCGATGCGCTCAACATGGCGAAGGGACACATCGAGGACGGCAAGTGCACGATCACGTGGAATCTGCCGCGCCTGCTCTTGCCGAAGAATCGCGTGAAGCTGTTGCTCAACATGCTGGTGATCGCGCAGCAGACGATCCCGCGCGGCGGCACGCTCACGGTCGATCCGATCGGCGAGGGCGAGACCATGAGCTTTCGCGTCGCCGCGACCGGCCTTAACGCAAGGCTGCCGCAGAACATCGCCGATATTCTGAACGCGGCGCCGGCCTCCGGCATCGACGCCCATGCGGTGCAGCCGCATTACACCCGCCTGCTTGCGGAAGCCTGCGGCCTGAAAGTGGGACTCAAGGCCGAAGGCGAAGCCGTGGTCGTGAGCGCTTCGTAAATGCTCCCCTAACAAACGTGGTTAACCAAAGGTTGAAGAGCGGGGCCGGATCGCGTCGCGCCGCCTTATGTCTTTGTTGAGCCCATTCATTTCCGTTTACTCAACCAAGTTTAAACGGTTTGCAGAGAAGCTGGCCAGACTTTGAGAGGCGCGTCGACGTCGCGCGCCGCCATAGGTGTGGGCCTGTTTCATGGATGATCTGTTGCGGGAGTTTTTGACGGAGACGAGCGAGAGCCTGGACACCGTCGACAACCAGTTGGTGAAGTTCGAGCAGGAGCCGAACAACGCCAAGATCCTGGATAACATCTTCCGGCTGGTTCACACCATCAAGGGCACTTGCGGCTTTCTGGGGCTGCCGCGGCTGGAAGCGCTGGCGCATGCCGGCGAGACCTTGATGGGCAAGTTCCGCGACGGCATGCCGGTGAAGGCGGAGGCGGTGACGCTGATCCTGTCGAGCCTCGACCGCGTCAAGGAGATCCTGGCGGGGCTGGAGGCGACCGAGGCCGAGCCCGAGGGCAACGACCACGACCTGATCAGCCAGCTCGAGGCGATGGTCGAGCGCGGCATGGCCGCGATGGCGGAAGAAGCTGCCGCACCTGCCGCCGAAGCGCCTGCACCCGAAGCCACCCCTGCCGCGCCAAAATTCACGCAAGGCACGCTGGTCGCGCAGACCCTGGAGCGGCCGCTGCGTCCGGGCGAGGTCTCGCTCGACGAGCTCGAGCGCGCTTTCCGCGAGACCGAAATCGAGATGGCGCCCGCCCCCGAGGTGGCCGCGCCGCCCATCGCGCCCAAGGGCGGGGGCAAGGCCGAGAAGGCCGCCAAACCTCAGCAGGAGGTCAAGGTGAAGGACGAAAAGCTCGCCATTGCCAAGCCTGCCGGCAGGGTCGCAAGCGAGATCGACATGCCTGAGGGCGACAAGGTCGCCAACCAGTCGATCCGGGTCAATGTCGATACCCTCGAGCACCTCATGACCATGGTCTCCGAGCTGGTGTTGACCCGCAACCAGCTCCTGGAAATCTCCCGACGCAACGAGGACACCGAGTTCAAGGTGCCGCTGCAGCGGCTCTCCAACGTCACCGCGGAGCTGCAGGAGGGCGTCATGAAGACGCGCATGCAGCCGATCGGCAATGCCTGGCAGAAGCTGCCCCGCATCGTCCGCGACCTCTCCGGCGAACTCGGCAAGCAGATCGAATTGGAGATGCACGGCGCCGACACCGAGCTCGACCGCCAGGTGCTCGACCTGATCAAGGACCCGTTGACGCACATGGTGCGCAACTCCGCCGACCATGGGTTGGAGACCCCGGCCGAGCGCGCCGCTAGCGGCAAGCCGGACACCGGCACCATTCGGCTGTCCGCCTATCACGAGGGCGGCCATATCATCATCTGCATCGCCGACAACGGCCGTGGGCTGAACACCGAGCGGATCAAGGCCAAAGCGCTGCAGAATGGCCTCGTCAGCGAGGCTGAGCTCGAGAAGATGACGGAAGCCCAGATCCACAAGTTCATCTTCGCCCCGGGCTTCTCCACCGCAGCCCAGATCACCTCGGTCTCGGGCCGGGGCGTCGGCATGGACGTGGTCCGCACCAATATCGACCAGATCGGCGGCACCATCGACATCAAGTCGGTCGCCGGCGAAGGCTGCTCGGTCACCATCAAGATCCCGCTGACCTTGGCCATCGTCTCGGCGCTGATCGTGGAAGCCGCCGGAGACCGCTTTGCCATTCCCCAGCTCTCCGTGGTCGAACTGGTCCGGGCGCGCGCCAACTCTGAGCACCGCATCGAGCGCATCAAGGACACCGCGGTCTTGCGGTTGCGCAACAAGCTGTTGCCGCTGATCCACCTGAAGAAGCTCCTGAAGATCGACGACGGCTCGACCTCCGATCCCGAGAACGGCTTCATCGTGGTCACGCAAGTGGGCAGCCAGACCTTTGGCATCGTGGTCGACGGCGTGTTCCACACCGAAGAGATCGTGGTGAAGCCGATGTCCACGAAATTGCGCCACATCGACATGTTCTCCGGCAACACCATCTTGGGCGATGGCGCGGTGATCATGATCATCGACCCCAACGGGATCGCCAAGGCGCTGGGCGCCTCCGGCAATGCGGCGCAAGCGATGGCCGAGGACCATGCCGCTGGCCATGCCTCCATGGCCGAGCAGATGACCTCGCTCCTGGTGTTCCGCGCCGGCACCAGCCAGCCCAAGGCCGTGCCGCTCGCGCTGGTCACCCGCCTGGAAGAGATCGCCGCCGACAAGATCGAGCTTAGCAACGGCCGCTACATGGTGCAGTACCGCGAGCAGCTCATGCCGCTGGTGCAGATGGCGAGCGTCGAGATCAGGAGCCAGGGCTCGCAGCCGATCTTGGTGTTCGCCGACGACAAGCGCTCGATGGGCCTTGTGGTCGACGAGATCATCGACATCGTCGAGGAGCGGCTCAACATCGAGGTCGCAGGCTCCCAGGTCGGCATCCTGGGCTCGGCCGTGATCAAGGGCCAGGCCACCGAGGTGATCGACGTCGGCCACTTCCTGCCGATGGCGTTTGCCGACTGGTTCACCCGCAAGGAGATGAAGGCGTCTGCGAGCGCGCAGTCGGTGCTCCTGGTCGACGACAGCGCCTTCTTCCGCAACATGCTGGCCCCCGTGCTCAAGGCCGCCGGCTATCGCGTGCGCACCGCGCCAAATGCCCAGGAGGGGTTGTCCGTGCTGCGCTCGGGGCAGAGTTTCGACGTGGTGCTGACCGACATCGAGATGCCCGACATGAACGGGTTCGAGTTCGCCGAGGTGATCCGCGCCGACCAGCATCTGAGCCAGGTGCCGATCATCGGTCTCTCCTCGCTGGTCTCTCCCGCCGCGATCGAGCGCGGGCGGCAGGCTGGCTTCCACGACTATGTCGGCAAGTTCGACCGGCCCGGCCTGATCGCGGCGCTGAAGGAGCAGACCGCCGAACTGGGCCAGGCCGCCTAGCGCATGATCCGGAAAAGTGTGCAGCGGTTTTCCGAAAAGATCATGCGCAAACGTTAAGGAGAAAGTCTCATGAGCAAGACGCAAGTCACCGAAGGCGTCGTCGCCGAATACGTCACCGCCGTGATCGGCGGGCAGCTGTTTGGCCTGCCGATCTCCCGCGTCCAGGACGTGTTCATGCCGGAGCGCCTGACCCGCGTGCCGCTGTCGTCCCAGGAGATCGCCGGCGTCCTCAATTTGCGCGGCCGCATCGTCACCGTGGTCAACATGCGCGCCCGGCTCGGCCTGCCCAAGGCCGATGACGGCAAGCCGCCGATGGCGGTCGGCGTCGATCTGCGCGGCGAATCCTATGGCCTCCTGATCGACCAGATCGGCGAGGTCCTGCGCCTGCCCGAGGACGGCAAAGAAGACAACCCCGTCAATCTCGACCCCCGCATGGCCAAGCTCGCCGGCGGCGTCCACCGCCTCGACGGCCAGCTCATGGTCGTCCTCGATGTCGATCGCGTGCTCGAACTCGCGCCGGATGCAAAGGCCGCGTAACGCGTCGGGCGCGGCAAACTGGAATGGAAATGTCCCCGTTGGGGAACTGAAAACAAGTGAGGCTGCCATGAGAACATGTCTTGTTGTCGATGACTCAAGCGTCATTCGAAAGGTTGCACGGCGAATCCTGGAAGGCCTGGATTTCCAGATCGTCGAAGCGGAAGACGGCGAGAAGGCGCTGGAGGCCTGCAGGCGCTCGATGCCGGAAGCGGTATTGCTCGACTGGAACATGCCTGTGATGGACGGCTACGAGTTCCTCGGCAATCTGCGCCGCATGCCCGGTGGCGACAGTCCGAAGGTGGTGTTCTGCACCACCGAGAACGACGTCGCGCATATCGCCCGCGCGCTGCATGCCGGCGCCAACGAATACATCATGAAGCCGTTCGACAAGGACATCGTCACGGCCAAATTCCAGGAAGTCGGGCTGATCTGATCGGCCCTGCGATCGAACCGTTGGCTCAAACGGCCTGCGGCGTTGTTGAGTCCTTGAGTGCCGCTTCAGTACGGTTCGGTGAAATATGAGTGTTGCGTTGGCAAGTTCGACCCCGTCTCCGACACGGCAGGAGCCGTTGCGGGTCATGGTGGTCGATGACTCCGTCGTGATCCGGGGTCTGATCTCGCGCTGGATCGGCGCCGAGCCGGACATGGTGGTCGCGGCCTCGCTGCGCACCGGGCTTGAGGCGGTGCAGCAACTCGAGCGCATCAAGCCCGACGTCGCCGTGCTCGATATCGAGATGCCGGAGCTCGACGGCATCTCCGCGCTGCCGAAGCTGCTCGCCAAGAAGCGCGACCTCATCATCATCATGGCCTCCACGCTGACCCGCCGCAACGCGGAGATCAGCTTCAAGTGTCTGGCGCTCGGCGCCTCCGACTACATCCCCAAGCCCGAGACCACCCGCGAGCCGACCGCGGCCGAGATATTCCATCACGACCTGATCCAGAAGATCCGCCACCTCGGCGCCAAGTTGCGCCGCCCGCCGGGCGCGGCCCACGCTCCGCCGCTCGCGCCCGCGTTGCCGCATGGCGTCGACAAGGCGCGCGAGCCGGCAGTCGCGCCCAAGCAAGCCGCTGTCGTGCGCCGCGCCTTCAGCGCGCATGCGCCGCGCGTCCTCCTGATCGGCTCGTCGACCGGCGGCCCGCAGGCCTTGATGTCGCTTGTCACCGAGCTCGGCCCGGTGATCGACCGCTTCCCGGTCTTGATCACCCAGCACATGCCGCCGACCTTCACCACCATTCTCGCCGAGCATCTCGCGCGTTCGAGCAAGCGTCCGGCGCATGAGGCGATCGACGGCGAGGCGATCAAGCCCGGTACGATCTATCTTGCCCCGGGCGGCCGCCACATGCGCGTGGTGCGTCACGGTGCGCAAGCGACGATCGCACTCGGTGACGATGCTCCCGTCAATTTCTGCAGGCCTGCGGTCGATCCCCTGTTCACCTCGGCGATCGACATCTGGCAGGGTGCTACGCTTGCGGTGATCCTGACCGGCATGGGCTCGGACGGCACGCGCGGCGGCAAGGACATCGTCGCCGCGGGCGGCAGCGTGATCGCGCAGGATGAAGCGTCAAGCGTGGTCTGGGGCATGCCGGGTGCGGCGGCGCATGCCGGCATCTGCGCCGCGGTGCTGCCGCTGAAAGAGATCGCGCCGAAACTGGTCCGGCTGTTTGCGGGAGACCGCACATGACGCCGCTCGATTACGACTTTCTGCGCAAGCTCCTGAAGGAGCGCTCCGGCCTCGATCTCTCCGCCGACAAGCAATATCTGGTCGAGAGTCGGTTGGTGCCGATCGCGCGCAAGGCGGGCCTCTCCGGCATCCCGGAGCTGGTCTCGAGGCTCGTGAAGGGCGGCGCCGAGGCGCTCACGACCGAGGTGGTCGAGGCGATGACCACCAACGAGACGTTCTTCTTCCGCGACAAGATCCCGTTCGATCATCTGCGCGATACCATCCTGCCGCAGTTGATGACCTCGCGCGTCACCCGCAAGACGGTGCGGATCTGGTCGGCGGCGTCTTCGACCGGGCAGGAGCCCTACTCGATCGCGATGCTGCTCAAGGAAAAGGCCGCAGCCCTTGCCGGCTGGCGTTTCGAGATCGTCGCGACCGATCTGTCGCAGGAGGTGCTGGAGAAGTCGAAGTCCGGCATCTACAGCCAGTTCGAGGTGCAGCGCGGCCTGCCGATCCAGCTTCTGGTGAAGTATTTCGCGCAAACCGGCGAGCTCTGGCAGATCAATTCGGAGCTGCGCGGCATGATCCAGCACAGGCAGTTCAACCTGCTGCAGGACTTTTCGCATCTCGGCAAATTCGACGTGATCTTCTGCCGCAACGTGCTGATCTATTTCGACCAGGACACCAAGATCAACATCTTCGAGCGCATGGCGAAGATCATCGAGCCCGACGGCATGCTGATGCTGGGCGCGGCCGAGTCGGTCGTCGGCATCACCGATGCGTTCCGCCCCGTCCCCGACAGGCGCGGCCTCTATCAGGTAAACCCCACCCGCGGCGGCGCCCGCGCCCCGCTGAAGGTCGTCGCGGCGCGCTAGCCGCGATCTCCTCTTCACCTCTCCCGCGAGCGGGAGAGGTCGACTTGCGAAGCTAGTCGGGTGAGGGTTCTCTCCGCGAATTCAGAGCCGGTAGGGTTGGGCTAAGCGAAGCGAGCCCACCGCTTCCGCGTGATATGATTGGTGGGCACGGCGCAAGGGCGCCTTGCCCACCCTACGAATCCGATTCAATTGTCAAACAGCGCTCGCCGTCATTGCGAGGACCGACTTGTCGCTCCTCGCAATGACGACGCCGGGCACACCTCCGCATTCCCGCGGCACTGATGCGCCCGAGCGATGCATCATTCGTCGCCCTCGAAGATCAAGGGCGCAGGGAATGCCGGGTGCCGTTGCACCCGCGCGCCTCGTGTGCAGCAAATGCGCAAAAAACGCACACGAGCAGTCCACAGGTACAACCGAACACACTCCGGCATTCCCTGCGCGATGGTTTACGGCTTATACGTGGTCTCCCCGGAGTACCGGGCTTGTTAGCCTCCGTCGCATCGCCCATCATCAGGAGCGAAGCTTGACGCCAGCGTCGGGGCGTCGGGACCGCACGATTTCACTCGTCCGCAAGGAATGCTTTCGTCGGCGCGGCAAGCCGCGCTGAGCATCCTCACGTCCACCGCGTCCCGTGTCCAACGTCCGTGACGATCGCGATACGTCCCTCTCAAGGGACTCGGGATGCGGGAGACAACCATGATCTTCTGGAAAACGGAAGAAGAATATTTTTCGCGAAAGCGCTTGACTTAACTGGAATGGATTCTGATTAGACGAAGCGATTTGCCCGTCGGGTGCGGGGTCGTGCAGGCTAGGGCGGATTAGCCGCAGGCGTAATCCCACATCTGGCGAGCCGAGCGATCACCACCAGAGAATCGCGTCATAGCCTTGCGGCGGATTACGCTGCCGCTAATCCGCCCTACGGGCTACGGGCACGGGCTCAATAGGCGAGTGCCTACGGGCCGTATCCCGGCACAGCGTAGACGCCGCAATTGTAGTATGCGCCGTACCCGGGCTCGGGGCAGCCCGCATTGCCGTAATATCCGTAATATCCACCATAGACTGGCCCCGGATAGTACCCCACGGCTCCGGGATAGTACCCGTCGTAGTAGTCCGGGGCGTAGGCATAGGCGGACGACACGGCGCCTCCGATCAGGGCGCCCGCAATCAAACCACCGGCCACAGCGGGACCAAATCCGCGGTGCCAGCCGCCGCCGTGCCAGCCGCCGCCGTGCCAACCGCCGTGAAAGCCAAAGCCACGCGCAGACACGCTCGCCGGCGCGAACGCGACCGCTGCCGCGATAGCGAGCGGGATAACAGCCTTTCTCAACATGAAAACCTCCATCGGGTTAAAAGCGGATCAAGTCCTGAACGCCACGACGCCATTGCCTCGAAAGGCAACACGGCGGCTGGGACGATGTTCCCAAGAGCAGGCGTTGCGATCGCAAGGCGATGCGCCTAGCCCCGGCTCCCATGCACGGAAAAGGCGTCGTTTTGGACCGGCGACGAGCCCTCGCACGCAAGCGTGATTCAAAGGCAAGCAGGGCGCAATCGCGACGCGGTATTGCGCCTGAACCTGGCGGGCGACTACGCTTCCGCCGTGGCTCTTCGAGCTGCGGCGGGCAGGTTGCTGATCCGCCCCAAGGGCCGCGCCAACCTCGGGGACACTCCATGATCGACCACACCGGCATCGGGGTTGCGGACGTCCGGCGTTCCGCCCTGTTCTATGACGCTGCGCTCGGCGCGCTGGGGCTGCGCAGGGTGATGCAAATGCCCGAGGGCGTGGGGACCGACGGAATCGGCTACGGCGTCGCCTATCCCGTGTTCTGGATCGATCGTTTTCATCCGCATTCGGTCAGGCAGCACACGGCCTTTGCGGCCAGGAGCCGGTCGGACGTCGATGCGTTCCATGCGGCTGCTCTCAAGGCCGGCGGCACCGACAATGGAGCGCCCGGCGAGCGCCGGCCGCACTATTACGCGGCCTTCGTTCTCGATCCGGACGGAAACAATATGGAGGCCGTCTATCGCGGTGATTGATTTAGCTTGTCGGATGATTTGAACCAACGGGTCGCGCGTACGCGCGACCCGTTGGCTTAACGCATCCTGCGTACTCGTTCCCTTGCCGGGATGAATTCAAACCGGCTAGATTTCAGCGTGACTTCGATTTCCAAACACGATCATCCTCATTCGTCGACGGGCCTGCTCCACGCCAAGCCCTGGCAGGTCGCCATGATCGGGCTCGGCACGGCCGCGACGCAGCTCGACACGTCAGTCAATATTGCCTTCCCCGCCATTACCCGTGGGTTCGACCTTTCGATCGGTGACATCCAATGGGTCGTGATCTGCTATGTCCTGACCTATGCCAGCTTGCTTCTGGCGCTGGGGCGCATTGGCGACGCGGTCGGTCATGCGCGTGTCTTCCGGATTGGTCTGATCTGGAGCACGGTTGCGCTGCTCCTTGTCGGTTGGTCGCCAAGCTTTGGCGCGATGCTTTTCTTTCGCTGCCTGCAGGGTGTCGGCGCTGCACTGGTGCTGAGCTGTGGCGCAGCGCTGGTGATCAATCTCCATGGCGAGAATCGACGCAGTCAGGCGCTTGGCATCTACACCATGATGCTTTCGCTCGGCTTGATGCTTGGTCCTCTTCTCGGCGGCGCCCTGACCGCGGCCTGGGATTGGCCGGCGGTGTTCTGGTTCCGAGCCCCGATTGCCGTCGCGGCGCTGCTCCTATTGCGCGGCATGCCGGCATCGCCACGGCGCGAGGCGGCCGATCGCTTTGACATCCCGGGTGGCCTCGCGCTGATATTGGGCCTGGTCACGATGCTGCTGGCACTCAATCGCATCCGCGAATTCTCCGCCATCTGGTTCGCGCTCCTGTCCGCCGCAGCCTTTGCGGCCTTCATCGTCCGCGAGTCACGTGCTGCACGTCCGATCATAGCCATCGAGATCCTCAGGCAGCCGGGTTTCGCGCTGCTCAATCTCGTCAGCGTGCTGGCCAATCTCGCAGCGTTTTCGGTCTGGCTGCTGGTGCCATATTTTCTGGCGCGGGTGCCCGGCTATAGCCTGACTGAAAGCGGCATCATCCTGGCTACGGCAGCGGCAGGCGCCGTGCTGGCCGCCCCGATCGCCGGGCGCATGGCCGGACGGCATATTTCCACGGAACGATTGGCGATCGCGGGCGCAGTGGCAGTTGGTGGCGGTCTGCTGCTGCTCGGCGCGTGGACAGAGCAGACCCCGACGATCTTAAGGATTGCGGGGCTTGCCGTGCAGGGTGTCGGCGTCGGCCTGTTCCAGCTTGCCTATTCGGATATCGTGACCGCGGCGCTCCCGCTCCGGGATCGCGGCGTTGCCGGCAGCCTGGTGCTGCTGACGCGAACGCTCGGCACCGTGACCGCCGCTTCGGTTGTCCTGTTGGTCTTCGGAATCCTGAACGTGAAATACGGCTTCCTTGAAGGCTTCCAGAAGACCTTTCAGCTTGCAGCTTTGCTGGCATTCGTCGCCGCGGGACTGTTGGCGTTTTCATCGCGCAGGGTTGGTGATCGGGCGGACTACGAAGCGTAATCCGCCATGCCACGTCCCCGGAAAGCCGGCGCCCACTTGGACCGAACGTTGGGCGACAGTTCGACACGACGTGCGGCGTGGCAGATGAGAGTTGTGTCGAAGCATGTCGGCGGATTACGCCTTCCGCCTTCGCTCGTTGAGCCACGGCGGACGCAGTCGGCTGATCCGCCCCTGTCTCATCCCGCACGCAAGCGTGATTTGCGCTGATCGAGCCTTTTGGAGCGCCAACCACACATATCAAAGCACCGGGATTTTACCGGGGCGCTCCGACCAGGCGAGCGAGCCGCGACCCCTCTTTCGATTGGAGACCACCCATGGTTGTTCGCATCCGTCATGCCATCGCCGCCGCGGTGACTGCGGCTACGGCTCTCATATCGACAGCAGCCCACGCGCAGTTCGGCGAGCCCGCGGCATTCGAGTCGCTGCATCCGGACCGGGACGTCCTGAATGGCGGGCAGCTCACGCCTGAAGGCAGGGCAGCTCTCGAACAAAGGAATGAAGGAGCAGGCAAGGCTTACGGCAGCAGTCCTTACGGCGCGACGAATGTGCCGAACGTTCAGGGCGACGCGCCTGTCGCCGGCACTGCAAATCGCCGCCGCCACTCCGGCAAAAGGCGGTTCTGACGGTCAATCTGCGGGTAAAGTGCCGCTTCTCAGTGCAGAAATAGACCGGGAAGGCCGGCAATCCGGTGAGCGATTGCAGGACCATGTCATGTTTCTTGGGTATTCCTTGGGGAAGTCCTCGAGGTTTTCATGCCGCCGACATTTTTACGTGATTTGTGAACCGGGCAATTTGCGGTTTTTCGCGAGTGGTATTAGTCTTCCGCAACTTAAGCGTTATTGTTTCCCGCGAGCTCAAGGATTGTTTCGATGCCCGCAATCGCTTTTTCAAACAATGATATTGCTGTTGTCGCCTGGACATTCGATCGTCACCTCGATGGTTGTCTCGGCTTTGCCATCCATCAGATTGATGTCGATGCCGGCAACAAGGAGACGGTTCTGCCGGCGCTCGCGCGCTTTGCAAATCAGGACAAGGCCGCGAAGTTCACCACCGAGCAGGCGCCGGTGCAGAAATTCTGGTGGAAGGATTTGTACGCCAAGCGCGGCGGCACCTATCAATACCGCATCGTGCCGATGGGAGGTCAAGCGGGCTCGACCCTGACTCCGCTTGCCGGCGTCGCGCCGCTTCTGAGCAACAAGGTCACGCTGACGCCAAGCCGTCCGCCGTTTTCCGCCTATTTCAACCGCGGCATCACTGCAACGCAGGCGCTGAGCGAGGCGCTCGGCGGCCACCCCAATGTCGATGAGCTCGGCAAGCACATCACCGATCCCAACGACCCCATCCGCATCCGTCTGATGGGTCAGTTGCAGGAGGGCGTGACCTCGCTGCTTGCCCGCGCCGACAAGGACGGCGGAATCATCCACGCGGCGCTCTATGAGCTCAACGATCCGAACGGGCTCGAGAAGCAGCTTCAGGCCAATCCGCATAGCCGCAACGTGATCCTTGGCAACGAGCAGTCCAACACCACCGACGATTCGGACAAGGACAACCGCGACAATCTCAAGGCAGCCGGCGTCAACGTCATCGACCGCATCCTCGGCAAGGGCGATATCCCGCACAACAAGTTCATGGTGCTGACAGAGAACAATACGCCGACGGCGGTCTTGTCCGGCTCGACCAACTGGACCTCGACCGGGCTCTGCACCCAGACCAACAATGCGCTGATCATTGAATCGAAAGATGTCGCGCAGCGCTACATCGATTACTGGAACGCGCTGAAGGCCGACGTCGACGCCGCCCATGGCAACAAGAACGCGCTGCAGTCGAAGACGCTGCGCGACTACGACCACAGCAACAACGCAGGATCGATTTCCAGCCCCATCGATCTCGGCAATGGCGTGTCCATCGAGACCATGTTCTCGCCGAACACGCCGCACAAGCTGTCGAAGAATCCGGACACGCCCAACGACATGGGGCGCGTGTTCGCGCTGATGGCCGGCGCGAAACAGGCGATCCTGTTCCTGGCGTTCGATCCCGGCAACAATTCGATCCTCGATGAGGCGGGTAAGATGCTCGCGAAAAACCCCGACCTCTTCGTGCGCGGCGCGCTGACCAGCCCCCAGCGCGCCGTCAAATTCTCGGAAGCCCTGCATGCCGGCAGCGGATCCGATACTGCCGATGATGGCGCGCCCCACAAAGGGCCGCATGTCACCGTTGTCGGCGAGCCCGGCAAGCCGAAGAAGGCAGGTGAGCCGACGGCATCGATCGATTATCGCGCGGTGCCCGCGGGCGCCGTGACGGCGAAGGATGCTCCGGGCGCCTGGGAAGGCGAGCTCGCCAAATACGGCTTTGCCATCATCCACAACAAGATCGTGGTGATCGATCCGTTCAGCGACGACTGTGTTGTCGTCACCGGCTCGCACAATCTCGGCTTCCGCGCCTCCCACAACAACGACGAGAACATGGTGATCGTCCGCGGCCACCGCGGATTGGCGGAAGCCTATGCCTGCCATGTACTCGATCTCTACGACCACTACGCCTGGCGCTTCCTGCTGAGCAAGCATCCCGACGTGTTCGGCCAGCCGCTGGAAGCCGACGACAAGTGGCAGGAGCGCTACATCCAGGGGCCGGACGTGAAGTCGCCCGAGCTGCGCTTCTGGCTGGCCGCAGCCGGCGGCCGCGTGACGCCTGCGGCGAGACCGTCGGCGCAGGCACCGGCGAAGCCGAAGCCTTCTGCCTCAACGCCAGCCGCAGCGCCGGCCGATCCCGCGCCAGCGAAGCCGGCTGCGAGGAAGGCCAGGAAGGCCAGGAAGGCGAAGCCCGCCAAGAAAGCTCCGAAGAAGGCGGCCAAGGCCAGGAAAGCCGCGAAGAAGACGAAGAAGAGGAAAGCGGCGAAGAAGCCCAAGGCGAAAAAGGCCAAGGCGAAGAAGGCGTCCAAGAAGGCTGCCAAGAAGCGCAGGCGCTAGTTAGATCAAGCGGCCCACCCCGTGAACTCGCTTGACCTCTCCCGCTTGCGGGGGAGGTCGCATCGCATCGAAAGATGCGATGCGGGTGGGGGAAACTCTTTCCACACGACCAGTGTGACTCGTGGAGACACCCCACCCCAACCCTCCCCCGCAAGCGGGAGAGGGGGCGCAGCGTCGCCGCGGTCGCAATTCGATCCAGCCTCGTCCGGCGCCGATCTCTCCCCCAAAAAACAAAAACCCCGCCATTTGCGGCGGGGTCCAGTTTCGGGAGGAGCGAGCCTCAGCTCGCGGGTAGAACCCCAAATCCAAAGCCAAGTCTAAGCGGGGATACGCTCGTCCATGTCATGCGGCTCGCGCAGCACATAGCCGCGGCCCCAGACAGTCTCGATGAAATTGCGGCCTTCGGAGGCGTTGGCGAGCTTCTTGCGCAGCTTGCAGATGAAGACGTCGATGATCTTCAATTCCGGCTCGTCCATGCCGCCATAGAGGTGGTTCAGGAACATTTCCTTGGTCAGCGTGGTGCCCTTGCGCAAGCTGAGCAGTTCCAGCATCTGGTATTCCTTGCCGGTCAGATGCACGCGCTGGCCGCCGACTTCCACCGTCTTGGTGTCGAGGTTGACCACGAGGTCGCCGGTCTGGATCACCGACTGGGCGTGGCCCTTCGAACGGCGCACGATCGCATGGATGCGGGCCACCAGTTCGTCCTTGTGGAAGGGTTTGGTCATGTAGTCGTCGGCGCCGACGCCGAGACCCTTGACCTTGTCCTCGATGCCGGCAAGGCCGGAGAGGATCAGGATGGGAGTCTTGATCTTGGAAACCCGGAGCTGCTTGAGCACGTCGTAGCCGGACATGTCGGGCAGGTTCAGGTCGAGAAGGATAATGTCGTAGTCGTAGAGTTTGCCGAGATCTACGCCTTCCTCGCCGAGGTCGGTCGTATAGACGTTGAAACTCTCGGACTTGAGCATCAATTCGATCGACTGCGCGACGGCGCTGTCATCTTCAATCAGCAAAACGCGCATGCCAGTTCCCCATGGATCGCCGCTCCGGGCGTCAGGTCGGCCGCGAACTTGCGGCACTCAAAACGCCTTTGAACAACTGATTCGGATCCTGACGAGACATGGTTAACAAATTCTGATTCTGTTCCGCAAGGTCTCACGGTGCAATTTTTGACGAATCGCCCTAAGATACTGCGCCAAACCAGCTTTTTGTACCACTAACCCTTCAAGTTCCACATTAAGAGGCGGAGCTAACCGACTCTCACGACTCGCTGTTCGTTCTGAGCAGACGAGCGTCCTCAGTCACAAAGACAGTGACGCAATGATTAATGATGCGGGTAAATACGAAGTTAAACCGGGAACGGAAATGCGTCGAAACTTAAGGTTTTCGCAATGAAGGGCTCGGCGTGAGGGGCTTTCCGTCATGAAGGCGCTGGCCGACCAGATCGGCGATATCGACGGCGTCAATATCTATGGCCGCGTGGTCGGCGTTCGCGGTCTGATGGTCGAGATCGCCGGCCCCATTCATGCGATGAGTGTCGGCGCCCGCATCGTGATCGACACCGGCGAGAACCGTTTCATCCCCTGCGAGGTGATCGGCTTCTCCGGCAACAATGCGGTGGTGATGCCGTTCGCGGGCCTCGAAGGCGTGCGACGCGGCTGCCGCGCCGTGATTGCGAATGCCGCAAGCCAGGTCAGGCCGTCGCAATCCTGGCTCGGGCGCGTGCTCAATGCCATGGGGGAGCCGATCGACGGCAAGGGACCGCTCGCGCAGGGCGGCTCGCCGATGCCATTCCGCAACACCCCGCCGCCGGCGCATTCGCGCAGGCGCGTCGGCTCTCCGCTCGATCTCGGCGTCCGCGCGCTCAACACCTTTCTGACCTGTTGCCGCGGTCAGCGCCTGGGCATCTTCGCCGGTTCCGGCGTCGGCAAATCCGTGCTGCTGTCGATGCTGGCGCGCGATGTGGATGCCGCCGTCACCGTGATCGGACTTGTCGGCGAACGCGGCCGCGAGGTGCAGGAATTCCTGCAGGACGATCTCGGCGAGGAGGGCCTGGCGCGCTCCGTCGTGGTGGTCGCAACCTCCGACGAGCCCGCGCTGATGCGCCGGCAGGCGGCCTATCTCACGCTCGCCATCGCTGAATATTTCCGGGACGAGGACCAGGACGTGCTCTGCCTGATGGATTCGGTGACGCGCTTTGCTATGGCCCAGCGCGAGATCGGGCTATCGGCCGGCGAGCCGCCGACGGCCAAGGGCTATACGCCAACCGTGTTCACGGAACTGCCGAAACTGTTGGAGCGCGCCGGTCCCGGCATTGGACAGGGCACCATCACCGGTGTCTTCACGGTGCTGGTCGACGGCGACGATCATAACGAGCCGATCGCGGACGCAGTGCGCGGCATCCTCGACGGCCACATCGTGATGGAACGCGGAATTGCCGAACGCGGGCGCTATCCCGCCATCAACGTCCTGAAATCGGTCTCGCGCACCATGCCGAAATCGGCCGATCCGGCGTTCTGGCCCGTCATCCAGCGGGCGAAACGGGTGATGGCGACCTATGCCGACATGGAGGAACTGATCCGGCTCGGCGCCTATCGCACCGGTTCCAGTGCGGAGGTCGATGAGGCGATCAAGCTGCATGAGCCGCTGGAAGCCTTCCTGCGCCAGGCCAAGGACGAGGTGTCGAATTTGGCCGAGGGATATCGGCAGCTTGAGCAAATCGTGGGGCGCTTGGAAACGGAACGCTAACTTTGTCACGCCATGATCCCAAAACCATTGAGAGACGCCGGCGGGGCCCCGACGGGGAGCCGGCCTTGTCCCGCGTTTAGTACGGGACTTCTGGGGAGTATGAGTCGATGAAGTCACGCGAAACGCTAATCCGCCTGAAGAAGTTTCAGGTCGACGAGAAGCGCCGAAGGGTTACCCAGATCGAGGGCATGATTGCCGACTTCCAGCGCATGTCGATCGACCTCGAACGCGAAATTCAGGCCGAGCAGGAGCGCGCCGGCATCAACGACCCCTCGCACTTCGCCTATCCGACCTATGCCAAGGCGGCGATCCAGCGCCGGGAGAACCTGACCCGCTCCGCCGACGAGCTGCGCATTCAGCTCGAGGATGCCAAGGCACTGTTGTCGGAAGCCTTCGAGGAACTGAAGAAGGTCGAGCTCCTGGACGAGCGCGACCAGGCCCGCGAGCGCGCCGAGGAGAACGCCCGCGAGCAGGCCGATCTCGACAGCATCGGGTTGATGCGCGCCCGGCTCGGCGTCATCGCCTGAAGCCGATCACCGAATCTCAGCACCGCGACGAGCCCGGGCCGAAAGGCCCGGGCTTTTGCTTTGGGAGCCTCACCTCTCGCGCCGGGAAGAGGTGAACAAATCGGCTACCGGTCAGCCGCGGCGCACGCGACGATCGTCTCCCCAAAACTCCGCAAATGGTACAAGGCGGCAAGGCGGAACTTGGTGGACCTCTGGTGCGCAAGATATGCTACTGACGTGTCTGACTGCTCCCGGTGCGAGCAAGCGATAAGGGGATCGCGGTTTTTGGGGAGGCCGAATGCTGACGCCGGCTGAGCTGGTCTGGCTGATTGCTGCGGTGGCGAAGGGCGATGAGGCCGCGTTCGAGCGCCTCTACGGCGCCACGCGCGCGAAACTCTACGGCGTGGTCCTGCGTATCTTGCGCAGACAGGATCTCGCGGAGGAGGTCATTCAGGATACCTACGTCAGGATCTGGAACAGCGCCGGGCAGTTCAATCCGGCGCTCGCCTCGCCGATCACGTGGATGGCGTCGATCGCGCGCAACCGCGCCATCGACCTCGTGCGCAAGCGCACCGAGCTCTCGCTCGAGGACGAGCCGGCGGCGATGGAAGTCGCAGCCGATAGCCCGGATCCGCTGGCTCGCCGGGAAATGTCGGAAGAATTGAAGCGGTTGCTGGAATGCGTCGGCCGGCTGGAGCCGGACCGCCAGAAGCTCGTGCTGCTGGCCTACTACAACGGCTGGAGCAGGGAGCAGCTCGCGGCGAAGTTCGCGGCGCCGGTGAATACGGTGAAGACGTGGCTCCGCCGCAGCATGATGGACATTCGTGAATGCCTCGGGCTTTAGAGGTCTGGACTTTGGAATAGATGGAATACAGCGAGGACCATATAGCGCTTGCGGCCGAATACGCGCTCGGAACGCTCGATGCCGACGAGCGCGCGCAGGTCGAGACCATGATGAGTGTCGACCAGGATTTCACGGCGATCGTGCGGTCCTGGGAGTTCAGGCTTGGCGTGCTGAACCAGATGGTCGGCTCGGTCGAGCCGCCAGGCGAGCTGTGGGACAAGATCCGGACGGCCGTCGGGCTGACCGGGCAACAGCAGGCGCCGCTCGAGTTGGGCGAGCCGCCGCCGATCACGCCGGAGGCGCAGATCGGCGAGGCGGTCGCGTCCCTGCAACCGCCGCCAGCGCCACCTTCGCCCGTGGCGGCGCAAGAGTTTCCCCTCGACAATGCCAACGTGGTGCGGCTCTCAAGCCGCGCCAGGGCCTATCGCAACCTTGCGGTCGCCATGACGGCGATCGCAGCGGCTTTGCTTGCGATCATCGGCGTGCAGGTCTATTCGCCGGGACTGTTGCCGGGGCTTGGCGGAAAGCCTGTCACGCAGGTCGCCGAAGTGAAGCCCACCCCGACCGTGACTCCGGCGCCGGCGTCCACGATTCAGCCGTCGGCCCAATATGTCGCGCTGCTGCAGGGCGCGGCCGGCGGCCCGGCCTTCATCCTCACCGTCGACGGCGCGACCAAGAATTTTACCGTACGCAAGGTCGGCGCCCCGCCGATCGACGCGAGCAAGAGCTACGAGCTCTGGCTGATCTCGGACAAGCTGCAGAACCGGCCGCGGTCGCTGGGCGTGATCGGCGACACCGATTTCACCGCGCGAACCATGCTTGCGGGCTATGACACCGACGTCATCAACACCGCAACCTATGCGGTGACGGTGGAGCAGAGCGGCGGCTCGCCCGACGGTGCGCCGCATTCGCCTCCGGCGTTCATCGGCAAGCTGATCGAGACGGTGCCGGCGACACCGGCATCGCCTTCGCCCACACCGTCGCAGAGCAAGTAGACATCGCAGATCGTACTCACACCGCACAAAAAGAAAACGCCCGTGGGGAGCGGGCGTTTTCCTAGTAGTCGACTTGGGGGTAGTTGGGGTCTTCTACATATCCACATGGCGACTTTGGGGGGCTGGTAAAGAGCCACGTGAATTCCGGTAATTCCTCTTAGCGCACCTCCATGGTGCCTGCGTTCGTGATCGTCATCGGCGTGCCGGCTTTGATCACGCGCGCTGTCTGTGTGTAATTGTGCGAAGTGGTTCTGGCGGAGATGCCGAAGCCCGCCACAGCGATGCCAGCGACGAGCGCCACGACCACGATCTTCAGATGGGTCGTGCGATCCGCGCTGTAGATCGAGTGGTTCATGGAAGCCTCCTGCCGCCTTCCTGCACTTCCAATTAGTCAGTTCCGTCCGCCGGCGGGTTCAACCGCCGCATGCCTAACAACCTAGAGATTCGGCTTCTGGTTTCGAAGGGGCGATCACAAGTCGGTGAAAAGACTTGAAAGTCCGCGATCAATGGAACTCGCTTTTACTGAAATAGTCAACTAATTACAATAAGTTAACGGGTAAAATCCTGCTGCGGCGCGGAAAGTCGCTCAGATGAATGAAAATTAAGAAATTAGTTGCCTGTGGCGGAAAAGCACAAGCGAAACAAGGCGGCCGCAGGGCGTCGATTTGGTTGGCGCAGGGCGTTTTTCGGAAAACCGGTGCCCAGTTTCCACGCGGTGCTGCGGGTCTGGCGCCGCGGCTACACGCTCCCAACCGTCTTCAACCGCGCCCGCGGATGAATTTCAGCCTGCGACAGAACCGTCGTCTGCTGCCGGAACCGCTCCACCAGCGAGCGAACGAAGGGACGGATTGCCGCCGACGTCACCAGCACCGGCGCCTCGCCTTCGCGCGCGGCGCGCTCGAAGGCGTCGCGCACGGCGCTCATGAACTCCGACAGCTTTGACGGCTGCATCGCAAGGCTTCGGTCCTCGCCCGTTCCCACGATCGATTCGGCGAAGGCCTGCTCCCATTTCGCCGACAATGCGATCAGCGGCAGGTAGCCGTTGTGTGTGGTGTTTTGCGCGCAGATCTGTCGGGCCAGCCGGGCGCGGACGTGCTCGACCATGGTCGCCGGATTGCGCGAGAACGCGAGCGCATCCGCGATGCCTTCCAGGATGGTCGAGAGGTCGCGGATCGAGATGCGCTCGGCGAGCAGAAGCTGCAGCACGCGCTGGATGCCGGAGATGGTGACCTGCGACGGCACGATGTCCTTGACGAGCTCGCTCTGCTCCTTCGGCAGCTCCTTGAGGAGCTTCTGGACCTCGCCATAGGAGAGCAGGTCGCTCATGTTGCTCTTCAGGAGCTCGGTGAGGTGGGTCGACAGCACGGTGGCGGCATCGACCACGGTGTAGCCCTTCAACGACGCTTCTTCCTTGAGCGACGCATCGACCCAGGTTGCCGGCAGGCCGAAGGTCGGCTCGGTGGTGTGGATGCCGGGCACGGAAACCTGGCCGCCGCCGGGATCCATCACCATGAACTGGTTCGGCCAGATCTTGCCCTGGCCGGCGTCGACCTCCTTGATCTTGATGATGTAGGTGTTGGCCTCGAGCTGGACGTTGTCGAGGATGCGGACCGCCGGCATTACAAAGCCCATCTCGATCGCGAGCGACTTGCGCAGCGCCTTGATCTGCTCGGTCAGCCGGTCCTGGCCGTCGGGGCCGTTGACCAGCGGCAACAGCGCATAGCCCAGCTCGATCTTGAGATCGTCGATCTTGAGCGCGGCGGCGATCGGCTCCTCGGCGGCCTGCGCGCCTGGCGCGGTAGCCGGCGCGGCTGCCGCTTTCGCGTCCTCCATCGCCTTGGCATGCTTGTATTTGCGTGCCTGCCAGGCCATCGCGGCGGCGCCACCGCCGAGCGCGAGGAACGGGATCATCGGAATCCCAGGCAGCAGCGACAGCACGCACATCACGGCCGAAGCCATGCCGAGCGCCTGCGGATAGCCGGAGAATTGCCTGATCAGCGCCTTGTCGGCCGCACCCGAGACGCCGGCCTTGGAGACCAGCAGACCCGCGGCGGTCGAGACGATCAGCGCCGGGATCTGCGTCACCAGACCGTCGCCGACGGTGAGGATGGTGTAGGTCTGCGCGGCCTCGCTGAAGGACAGACTCTGCTGGGCGACGCCGATGATGATGCCGCCGATCACGTTGATGAAGACGACGAGCAGGCCGGCGATCGCATCGCCCCGCACGAATTTCGAGGCGCCGTCCATGGCGCCGAAGAAGCCGCTCTCGTCCTCCAGCGCCTTGCGCCGTTCGCGCGCGACCTTCTCGTCGATCAACCCGGCATTGAGGTCGGCGTCGATCGCCATCTGCTTGCCGGGCATGGCGTCCAGATGGAAGCGCGCCGCGACTTCGGCGATGCGGCCCGAACCCTTGGTGATGACGACGAAGTTCACCGTGACCAGGATCGCGAACACGATGATGCCGATCACGAAATTGCCGCCCATCACGAAATTGCCGAACGCCTGGATGACGTGGCCGGCGGCGTCCGTACCCTCGTGGCCATGCGAGAGGATCAACCGCGTCGAGGCGAGGTTGAGCGACAGGCGCAGCATGGTCGAGATCAGAAGCGTGGTCGGAAACGACGAGAATTCCAGTGGCGTCTGGATGAACAGGGCGGTCATCAGGATCAGGATCGACATCGTGATCGAGATCGCCAGGAACAGGTCGAGCACGAATGACGGCAGCGGGAGGATCAGCACCACCAGGATGATGAGAATGCCGAAGGCGAGCGCGAGGTCGCCGCGCTTGATGATGGCCCCGATTTCGCTGAGCTTTGGAAATCCGCCGCTGGAAGCGGCCGCACCCTGACCCGCCGTCACGTCGACCATATCGCCCGCATCCCCCCGCGCATGCCGTTCGCGGGCCCCAAGCAACTTCGCGGCGGCCGAAGGACCACCGGTTCTAAAGTGAGGCACCGCGCTGGCGTCCACGGAGATCTCCCCCGTCTTACGCGTCGACGACACTCAACTTCACCCGGCAATTTTTGCCCGGTGTATGGTTAGCAAAGGGTTAATCGGTGCTGATTTTAACCGGCGGGCCGCTGCCAGCCGGCGTTCAACGCTGGCGCTTGACGCGGTCGCAGGTTAGGAGACAGGGCCATGACACAAGCATCCCGAGCCAATGTCTTGACAGGGTTGCCGGAAGCCGTGCGCCACTGCAAACGTCAGCCGGCACGCGCCGTTGCACTTGAGAGGGAATGGCCGGCTTGGGTCGGGCGTTGAGAGCAATGACGGACCTCACTCAAGTCATCGGCTTCGTGGCAGGATTTGGGACAACCTTCGCCGCACTGCCCGATCTCATTGCAATGCTGAAACGGCGCTCAAGCGTCGGCATGAACCCCGGAATGGCAGCCATCACGGGCAATTTTCAGATTCTCTGGGTGATCTATGGTGCATTGATCGGATCGATGAACGTTGTCATGTGGAATGTGATTGCGGTCGTGACCAATTGTCTTACCGTCGGGGCATACATGTACTTTCGTCGCCAGGAAGCGCGAATGTGATCACGCGCAACGACGGCATTTCGCGCTGTCGGACGCCGGGATGATTGAACGCAAGACGTCCCGGCGCGACCAAGAACGAGTGGGTCGCCCCGATCAATCGAAAAGAGGCTCCATGCCCAAGAGACGGATCGCTAGACGTGTCGCTGCTGCCGCTTGCCCGATCATCCGCAACGCGCTTGTCGCGGCATGGATGTTTGTCCCGGCGGTTGCCGCGACCGCGAAGCCTCCGGGCGAGGAGGCCTGGATGATCCGAATGATGGCCTGTGAAGGCGACGGGGTCGCGATGGAGATCTACCTTCCGCAATCGGTCGTGTTTGCAAATCGCGCAGACCAGGAAGCCTCAGGAATGCGTCCGGGCCAGACTGTCGTCGGCTATTATGCGCTTGACCTGACCGATGCGAACAAGGGCAAGCCGCTGGAGCCGGTGCGCGTCATGCTGAGCGCGGACAAGAAGAGCATCACTGTCGACCAGTACACGCGAGGCTTGCCGCCGACGCGCATTCCCGTCAAAGGCGGCACGGTCGACTTCGACCAACGTTTCGGTACGGGGGCCAAGTGCGGCCCGTTCCAGGCCCAGGACCCGGACTACGGAAGCAAGCAATGACGCTCGGCCGCGCGCGGCTTCGTTGGGTCGGGCGCTTTTGCCATAGCGTCCGCTGCATGCCTAATCTCGCGGCAACGCGGGTTGACCTTTAGGCAGCGGGCGGCGAGGTTGGATTTGTGCACGCCCCTGCCGGACCATCCCGCGACACCGCCGCTTTCACCCCCGACTCCGGTCAGGCCTGGGCGCGGCTTGCGCTGGCCGTCCTGATCGCCTCGATCGGCGCGGTCGGCATGTGGTCGGTCGTGGTCGTGATGCCGACCGTGCAGGCGGAGTTTTCGGCAACGCGGGGCGCGGTGGCGCTGGCCTCCACCATGATCTACATGGGCTTTGGCTCCGGCAGCATCGTCACCGGCAGGATCACCGATCGTTTCGGCATCGTGCCGGCGATGGCGCTGAGCATCGTCTTTCTTGGCATCGCCTTCGTACTTGCCGGTCTTGCCGCCACGCTGTGGCAGTTCAACGCCGCGTATTTCCTGATCGGACTCGGCACCTCGGCGACCTTTGCGCCCTTGATGGCGGAGGTTTCGCACTGGTTCGAGCGCTATCGCGGGCTCGCGGTGACCACCGTCGCGAGCGGCAACTATATCGCGGGCACGATCTGGCCGCCGCTCGTCAATTGGGGCGTGCAATCGATCGGCTGGCGCCACACCCATATTGCGATCGGCATATTCTGCGCAGTGAGCATGAGCATGCTGCTCCTCGTGCTGCGCGCGATCATCGGGAGCGGCGGGGCGCGCGACCATGCCAACGCGCCGCCGCCGCAGGTCGATCTCAACCTCTCCACCAACACGCTGACCGTGTTGCTCTCGATCGCCAGCATCTCCTGCTGTGTCGCGATGGCGATGCCGCAGGTGCATATCGTCGCCTATTGCGGCGACCTTGGCTATGGCGTGGCGCACGGCGCAGAGATGCTGTCGATCATGATGGGCTTTGGCATCATCAGCCGCATCGTTTCGGGCTTCCTGGCGGACCGGATCGGCGGCTTGCGCACGCTCCTGATCGGCTCGGTCGCGCAGGGCTTTGCGCTTCTGTTCTATCTGTTCTTCGACAGCCTGACTTCGCTCTATCTGATCTCCGCCATGTTCGGCCTGTTCCAGGGCGGCATCGTGCCGAGCTACGCCATCATCGTGCGCGAGGCGATGCCGGCGCGCGAGGCCGCGACCCGCGTCGGCACCGTGATCTTCGCCTCCGTCATCGGCATGTCTTTTGGCGGCTGGGTGTCCGGCGTGATCTTCGACGCCACCGGCTCCTATGCCGCCGCCTTCGCCAACGGGCTCGCCTGGAACGTGCTCAACATGACGATCGTCGTTGGCCTTTTGGTCCGCGCCCGTGGACGCGGCCGGCTGGCGATGGCGTAAGGCCGAGCTTCTCCAGGAACGGTGGACCCATACGCCCGCGACGCCCGTTCCGGAGCGAAGCAGCCATAGGCCTGTCACCGTTTACTCGACCAAGTCCCGGACCGGACGCTGACCACCTGGCACCGCGATGCTGCGCGGAGCGGGCTTCGCCTTGCCCGGTCGCCGGCACGAATGCAGCCGCAGTCGTTCCGCTAACGGAACATCTCTGGTCCAGGCGCGTTGGAACGCGGTCGTGCTTCGGGGGCAAGGCGGCTGTTGCTGCAAGGCGAGTCACGCCTTGAGCGCTGGTCTATCGAACAGGCTTGAACAATGAGAGTTTGGGGAGCGGTTCGGGTCGGTTTGGCCGCTGCATTCGTCGCTGCGGTCTGGCTCGATGCGCAGGTCGGAGGATCCGTCGCGCAAACGCGACGATCCGCTCCTCCAAGTGAATCCGTCGGCGTGCCTCTGCGGAAGGAAACGGCCCCCGAGAAGGATGCCGGATTATCCGAGAACCGCTACACCGTCGGGCTCGTGACCGGCGCACCGCACAGCACCGAGTTCGCCATCGCTCAAGACCTTGCGACCGCGGTGGCGAGCGGCCAGGAGACCGGCCCTCACGGCGAGGTCGCATTGCGCGTGATGCCGATGGTGGGAAATGGCGGCATCCGCAACATCACGGATGTGCTCACTTTGGCAGGCGCCGACATGGCGATCGCGCCTGTGGTTCTGGTCGACCGGCTCCGGGACGCAAGGACGCTCGGCGACATCCGTGACAAGCTTGTCTACATCGCGCCGCTTTATATCGAAGAGTTCCATCTCCTAGCGCGTCCCGAGATCAGGAGCCTGACGGACCTTGCGGGACAAAGCGTCAATCTCGGCGAAGAAGGCAGCGCCGGCGCCGTCCTTGGCCGTGAGGTGCTCAACAGCCTGGGCGTGAAGATCAGCGAAGTGAATCTCGGGTTGGACGCTGCGCTCGATGGCATGCGAAAGGGGCAAATCGCCGCGACTCTCATGGTTTCGGGAAAGCCGGTCAGCTTCCTGGTGCGCGGCCTGCAAGCTGACGGCATGCACCTCTTGCCCATTCCCTATTCCCAGGCGCTGCAGCACGACTACCTCCCGTCGACCCTGCACCATGAGGATTACCCAAACATCATCCGATCAGGCGAAAGCATCGATACGATCGCGATAAAATCCGCTCTGTTCGCCTACAACTGGCCGGTTCGCAGCCAGCGGTTTCGGCTCATGGACTTTTTTGTCCAGACACTGTTCTCGCGCATCGCTGAATTTCGCGGCGAGACCCATCACCCAAAATGGCGAGAGGTGAACCTCGCAGGGCAGCTTCCAGGCTGGCAGCGATTTGGACCGGCAGAGCGCTACCTCCAGCGGCACCCGGGCGACGAGGCGGCACTTCGGGAAGCGTTCGACCGGTTCCTCGAAAGCAAGTCAATCGGCAATGTGCCGAACCGCGACCAACTGTTCCAGGAATTTCTGCGATGGCGACAACGCCAGCAGGGCAAGTGAGCAAAATGGGGAGATCATGATGCGCAGTGCACTCCTGCCCGCGGCACTCGTTGCGTTGCTTGGGTTGATCGTCGATGCGAGGCCGCTTTCCGCTCAGTTTGCGCAACCCCAATGGGCTGCCCCGCAACCTCCATGGGCTGCCCCCATGCCACCCGCACAAGCAGCACCCGCGCAAACGACGGTACCATCAGTCGAAAGGGCCAGGACAGCCAGGACAGCCGCGAGGACCGCAGAGAGGACAGCCATTCGCCGTGCTCGCCCGGCGCACAAGAAGCGGCAGGCGGTTCGTTTGCCGCCAAATCTGCGGAAGCTTGCCGAAAGGGACGGATACAAGCGGCTCAGCGACCTCGTGAACTTCCCCAAGTTCTTTCCCGGCCTGGGTATCCTCTTTGTCAAACCCGACACTTTGCCGTTGGGGCCTTTCCTGTGCTTCGATCGCAATGATCGCCTGATCGCGACTCTCTATATGGTCTCGATCAAGGACATTGAAGACCACAAGTCGTTCGAAGCGCCGGCGCCGGCGTTCGCCGCAAAGGTTGACCACATCACCCACTACTTCAACGCCGGGCACCCCGGCATGGACATGCCTCACTACCATGTTGTGCTCTGGCACGTGTCAAAGCAGGAGGAATCGCGCGTCGCGCAATGACGCGTCGAACAGCATCGCGCGGTCAGGCCGCCTCATACTTCCGCTCGACATGGAATGATTTCGCGGTGATGCGCCAGGCGCCGTCGATCCGATGCCAGGAAAGATAGTCCAGATATTGCTGGGTATCGATGCGGACCCGGACCTTGACGATGGCCTGCGTCGGCGAGGCGAAGTCAACCAGCAACACCTCCTGCAGCCGCGGCGCATGCTTCGATTGCGGCGAAGGCCGCGAGGCGAGGCTGTTGCGGTAATCCGCAGCGCCGATGAGACGCAACTTGCCATCGCGAAGCCCGTGTAGTTGCGCGCTCGGCGCAAACACCTGGTCGAAGCGCGAGACGTCGTTGTCATACATCAGCGCGAAATAGCGCTCGACGGCTTCAAGAAGAGGCTCGGCGTTTGGATTTTCGTTCATGAATTTCACTCCTTTTGCGTCGTGACCATCCCACAAAGGGGTGAGGCAGGTCCTTGCGAAATGCGCTAATCTGGCTGCTTCGGACGCAATAATGTGCCTTGCCGAACCCAACGGAATTCCTCTTATGCCAAAAATGCGAGCTGGACGCGATCGACCGGCGCATCGTCACCGAGTTGCAGACCAATGCCCGGCTCAGCAATATCGAGCTTGCCGAGAAGATCGGGCTGTCGCCGTCGCCTTGCCTGCGCCGCGTGAGAAGGCTGGAGCGCGAGGGCTATATCGACGGTTATCGCGCTTCGCTCCAGCGCAGCCGCATCGGTCTCGGCTTCTCGGTGTTCGTCGGCGTCAAGATCAACGGCCATGCCAACGCGGAGGCGTTGCGGTTCGAGAGCGCTGTGATCGCGATGCCGGAAGTGGTCGCCTGTCACATGGTCTCGGGCGAGGCCGACTATTTCCTCGAAGTCGTCGTGCCCGAGCTTGAGGATTATCAGCGCTTCCTGGTCGACAAGCTGCTCAATCTCCCGATCGTGCGCGAGGTCAAGAGCAACATCGCGATCCAGACGCTGAAGGCCGGCGCGCCGCTGCCGTTGTCGCATCTCGGATGATCGGCCCGACGCTCGCGCAAAAGGATACGGCCATGAACAGGACAGCGCTTGACCATCGCGACGGGGCCGTGGACCTCAGGGGCATTCTGGTCAGCGACGATATGCGTAGCGGCCGGCGGCCAGGCCTCGTTCTGTTCCCCGATGCTCGGGGCATCAATAGTCACGCGCTGGAATGCGCAGACCGGCTGGCCGCGCTCGGTTTTGCCGTTCTGGTTGCCGATCTCTATGGCGGCGGGATCACCGCGCGCGATATCGTCCACGCGCGCGAGTTGATGGGCGCGCTGCGTTCGGATGTCACGCGCTGGCGAGCGCGCGCGGAGGCGGCGCGCCAGGCGCTGGTTCAGCAAGGCATTGTCGATCCCGCGCGGGTCGCTGCGATCGGCTATTGTTTCGGCGGCACGACGGCGCTGGAGCTTGGCCGCAGCGGCGCGCCGCTCGCGGCGCTGGTCACGTTTCACGGCGGCCTCGCAAGCCCCCGGCCCGAAGATGCGCGCAACATCAGAGCCAGGGTGCTGGTCTGTCACGGCGCGGCCGATGTGCTGGTGCCGATGACAGTGCTCGCGAGCTTCCAGGAGGAGATGAGCAAGACCAACGTTGACTGGCAGGTCCACGTCTATGGCAGCGCGGCGCACGGCTTCACCAACGCGGAGCTCGATCGCGACCCGCTGCCCGGCCACGCCTATCATCGTGGCGCCGAGCAGCGCTCTTGGGCCGCGATGCTTCGCCTGTTCGATGAGACCTTCGGCGCGATCGGGTAAGGCATGGTGAGATGGAGTTGAACTGGAGCGCATCGGAGTCTCACCTCTCCCATCGGGAGAGGTCGATTTGCGCAAGCAAATCGGGTGAGGGGTTACGGTCTATCGATGGCGCCGCGGCCCCTCACCCGGATTGCACTGGACGATGCTTCGCATCGCCAGGAGCAATCCGACCTCTCCCCGCCGGGGAGAGGTGAACTGAATTCGCGGCGACGATCTCAATCAAAGCCTCATCACACTCTAGACGGCCTCACCCGCCTTCAGCAGCGTGCAGCCGGTGATCTTGAAGCTGCCGTCGTCCTGCCGCTCCAGCGTGTAGAGCGCGTCCCAGGCTTCGCCATTGGCGTCGATGATGTGGACGCGCTGCGCGACGAAGCCTCCCTCGTTGCGCGCTTCGCCGAACTCAAAGCTCCGGTGACGATAGACCGGCGCGTAGGCGCTTTGCACCATGGCCATGAAGACGTCGGGGCGCGGAAACCGTTCGCGGATCGCCGGTGCCGCATAGGAATAGGCGGCTGCGGCATCGTCGCGCGCAAATGCCTGTTCCTGCGAGCGGATCACGCTTTGTGCGGCCGCGACGTCGTCTGCGGCAATCGCGGGTGCCGTGAAGGCTGAAATGGCAAGCAGCAGAAGCGCAATGACACGCATGGGCGGCGCCGGTCGTAAGGGCGGATCGCTGAAGCTACGAAGGTTATCCCTCCGCGGTTTCAGCGACAATCTTGGACGTGGCCGACTGCTCGAACCGTTGCCGCGCGGTTACTGTCACGCCTTCTCCGTCACAGCGTCGCCCCAGGGCTGGAAGGTCTCGGTCGCGCCGGAATTGGTGTCGCCATGGCGCAGCACCACGCTCGGGATTGCGAACTTGCCGGGCACGGTTTGCACGCGGGCCTCCTCATAGTCGAAGCGCGTGTGCAGCGCCTCGCGCACATCGGCCGGCAGGCGCACGTCGCCGATCACGATGTCGCCTTCGCTCGCATCGATGCGCGGCTGATGAATCGCGACATCGAGGTCCATGCCGAAATCCATCACAAAGGAGAGGATCTGCATTACCGAAGGCATGATGCGCCGGCCGCCGGAGGCGCCGAGCGCGAGCCACCTGCCGTCGCCGGTTTCCGCCACGACCGGCGTATAGTTGCACAGGCAGCGCTTGCCGGGCGCAAGCGAATTGGTCGTGCCTTGCATCGGATCGAACCACATGATGCCGTTGTTCATGGTGATGCCGGTCTGTGGCGTCACGAATTTCGAGCCGAAGCCCGACAGCAGCGTCTGCGTCACCGCCGCCATGTTGCCGTGGCGGTCGACCACCGAATAATGCGTGGTGCAGGCGGGTGCGAGATATTCGGCGCCAAGCGCGCGCCGTCCTTCGGCATCGCCCATGCCCTTCAGCCGCTCGCGATAGGCCGCCCGGACAGCCTCGGCATAGGCGGTGTACGCCGCGGCGTCGGGCGCTCGGCCACCCCTGAAGTTTTGCTGCAACAGCCGCAGCGCATGGGCGAGCGTCGGCCCCGCCGTCAGCTCCGGCGTCGCAAACACCGCGCCGCCGCGATAGGGAATTTTCAACGGCTCGCGGAGTTGCGCGCGGAACGCCGCGAGGTCGCTGACGGAGAGTGCGCCGCCGGCGCCCTCCACCTCGGCCGCGATGCTCCTCGCCAGATCGCCTTCGTAGAAATCGCGCGCGCCGCTCGCGGCGAGCTGCTCGATGGTCGCTTTCAGCGGGTCCTGCGGCAGCCGCACGTCGGAGCGGGTGCCCCATTGCGGGTTGGGCGGCAGACCATTGACGAGATAGGCCGCGGCGCTTGCGTCATAGCGCCTGAGATCGGCGGCGGCGGCTGAGATCATCAGCGTCGTCCACCAGTCAACCAGCAGGCCTTCGCCCGCAAGCTTCGCGGCCGGCGCCAGCAGGTCACGCCATTCGAGCTTCGCGTAGCGGCGATGCGCTTCGTCGAGGCCTGCGACCACGCCCGGCACGGCGATCGAGCCCGGGCCGTGCAAATTGCGGTCGTCTTTCACCCGCGCCCAGGGAAAAATGTCGGACGCAACGCCTTCGACGATCGGATAGTCTTCCACGCGCAGGCTCTGCGGCGCACGCATGCCGTAGTCGATCACCTCGACCGTGTTCTGGTGAGCGCGGTAGAGCACCATCGCGCCGCCGCCGCCCATGCCGTTCATCCACGGCTCCAAAACGCCGAGCGCAAAGCCGGTCGCAACCACTGCATCGATGCAATCGCCGCCGTCGGCCAGCACCGCCGCGCCGATTTCGGCCGCGCGTCGCGATTGCGCCGCCACGATGCCGCCTTTCGAGCTGACGGCGGGTTTTCGGAAGGTTTGGAAATTCGAGAAGCGATCGGAGATCATTTTCTTATGGTTACCTCGGGCGTTTCGCGGGCTTACACTCAAGCGAGCTTCGCCGAAAACATCAAGGGCTCGTGGTCGCTTGCCGGATCGCCTACGCCTTCGCCGTGCCCCACCACGGGTATTGGCTTGGCATGTCCTCAGAAACCTTTCCGGGAAAGGCCGGCGGGCGCTTTTCGAGGAAGGCCTGAACGCCCTCGCGGACGTCGGCATGCGCGCCGCGCTCGATCGATATCGGCTTGTCGATCGCGAGCAAGCCGAACGGATCGGGCGCGCCCGCAAATCGCCACAGCATCTGCCGCGTCAGTGCGACTGCAACGGCCGAGGTTTCCGCCGTCATTTCGCGCGCGATTTCCCTTGCACGGTCGAGCAGGTGTTCGGGCTCGACGACTTCGCTCACGAGGCCGCCGCGCCCGGCTTCATCGGCATCGAACACGCGCCCCGACAGGCACCAGCGCAGCGACTGCGGCAGTCCGACGAGCTTCGGCAGGAACCATGCGCTGCCCGCTTCCGGCACCAGCCCGCGGCGGGCAAAGATGAAGCCGATTTTTGCACCCTTTGCCGCGATGCGGATATCCATCGGCAGCGTCATGGTGATGCCGACGCCGACCGCCGCGCCATTGATGGCCGCGATCGACGGCTTCCGGCAGTTGAAGATCGCCTCGACAAAACGGCTGCCGCCGGCGTTTCCGCCCGCGAACACGCCGGCGCCGTGCTTGCCCGACCTATCGAAGCTGGTAGCGCCGCCGGAGACGTCGGCGCCGGCGCAGAAGGCGCGGCCGGCGCCGGTGACGATGACGGCGCGTATCGCATCGTTCTTGTCGGCGCGCTCGAAGGCCTGCGTGATCTCCGCCCCCATCTGCCCGGTGTAGGCGTTGAGCTTGTCGGGACGGTTGAGCGTGACGATGAGAAGGTCGCCGTCGACCTCGCAGGTGATCTGCTGGCTCACGGCGGCGCTCATGTCACGTTCACCTCGACGGCGCCCACGCCTGCGAGCTCGAACCGGTAGCCCGCCGGCTCGATCGGAAACACCGTCTTCATGACGCTGCCGGTCATGACGATCTGGCCCTTGCGCAAGCCGCCGCCGCGGGAGGCGAGGTGCGCGTTGAGCCAGGCGACCGAATTGAAGGGATGGCCGAGGACGTCGCGCCCAAAACCTTCGCCGATCGGCGTGCCGTCCTTGGTGGCCTTGCCGGACACGGCCTCGAGGTCCGGCCAGTTCGCTGCAAATTTCGAGAGCACGACGCCGGCATTCCAGGAATTGTCGGCGACCAGCGAGCGCACGTCGAGCGCGGAATAATCAGCGGCGCGGTCGTCGACGACTTCGACCGCCGCACACACGCCATCGATATGCGGGGCGACCGCCGCCGATGTCGCAACCGACGCCGGCATATCCGACTTGATGCGGACCGCGATCTCGAATTCGAGGCCGAGCCGGCCGTAGTCGCCACGGCGCACGCCCGCGCCCGACGCGTGCTCGCGCCTTGCCAGCACCACGCCGCCGATCGGATGATCGATGCCGCAGAAGACCTGCATGGTCTTCGAGGTGAGGCCGACCTTGTAGCCGATCGTCTCGCCCTCGCTCGCGCGCAGCAACGCGACATAGCGATCCTGGATGTCGTAGGCATCCGCGATCGATACGAGGCCAGAGCCGGCGTCGAGAGTCTTGAACGGAACGCCCGTCTTGTGCTCGTTGAACAGCGCTTCCGCGGCGCGGCGGGCCTTGGCTTCCTCCATCTTCGATCTCCTTTTTTGGGAGATCATAGCGCGGCGTCGGCAAGGGTCAAATGACGCGCCCCCCGCGCGCGTGTCAGCCGAATGCGGTGGCGATGGCGCGCCCGATCGAGGCCGTGATTTCGTTCTGCTCCCCCATCTCCAGCTTGGATCCCGTCAGGTACACCGTGACGATCAAAGGCGGCCGGTCGGCCGGCCAGACGATGGCGACGTCGTTGTTCGTGCCGTTGCGCCCAGCGCCGGTCTTGTCGCCGACGCGCCAGCTTGGCGGCAGGCCTGCACGCAGCCTCGTGTCACCGGTCTTGTTGGCGATGAGCCAGCGCGTGAGCTGATCGCGCGCGGCGGGAGCGAGCGCGTTGCCGAGCAGGAGGGTCTTCATATTCGAGGCCATTGCGTTCGGCGACGTGGTGTCGCGATCATCTCCCGCGACGGCCTCGTTCAGATCGGGCTCAATCCGGTCGAGCCGCGTGACCTTGTCGCCGAGGCTTCGCGCAAAGGCGGTTAGTCCCTTCGGTCCGCCGATTTGCTTCAGCATCAGGTTTCCCGCCGTGTTGTCGCTCAACGTGATGGCGGCTTCACAGATCTCGGCGAGCGACATGCCGTCGCCGCCGACGTGTTTCTCGGTCTCGGGCGAATAGGGGACGAGGTTGGATTTCTCGAACCGCACGCGGCGCTTGAGCCCGGCGAGATCGTCGCCCGCGCTCCTGAGCACGGCTGCGGCCGCGAGCAGCTTGAACGTGCTGCACATTGGAAAGCGCTCCTCGCCCCGGTGCTGAATGAGCGAGCCGTCTTTGGTGTCGAGCACGGCGACGCCGAGGCGGCCGCCGCTCCTGGCTTCGAATTGAGCAAGGTCCTCGACAAACCGCGACGGCGAGGGGGACGCAAACGCGCGGCGGCCCGACAGCATGGCTCCCAGCGCGATGCAGACCGTTGAGTTGAACCGACGTCGCGTGAGCATGATGGACCTCGTCTTGAACGATGCGTCTTCGTGCGCAGCGCCCGGCTGCGATTGACGAACGATTGTTGCTGATGACTGCCATAAGCACGCTCGAAGCGCTTGTGCAACCGAGTGTGCGTAAGCCATTGCGCCTGTCCCAACGCAAGGAACAACCGCTCAAAAATGCTCGAGCCAGGAAACGTCCGGAGCTTGACGCGTTAGCCCCCAAAGCAACCGACCGAGGAGTTCCTATGCGAACATCTATTTTCGCGATCATCGCCGTTGCCGGAAGCGCGATCGCTTTCCCGGCAATGGCGGAACAGCAGCCCCGACCGCAGCAGCAGGCCGCACCGAGCGAGCAAACCCCCGCCCAGATGCATCAGGATCAAGATAAGGCGCTCAAGGGTGGCGGGCAAACCAGCCAAACCGGCGCGCAGATGCAACGTGAAGCAGACAGCGGGATCAAGACCCGCAACTCCGGTGAGTCCGGATACGTGGCCTATCAAGACAAGCCGGGCGCTTCTGCCCATCCTCCGGGCCGGCCGGAAAGTGGCCAGACCACGGGTTTGAGCAAGACTTACAATAAGTCCCGCTGACGATCGTCTGTTCTGCGAAGTGGCTGCGCATGGCAAACCCGCCCGCTGCAGCGCGGCTGAGCCAAACATCGACGATCTTGGTCTCGCCTGGCTCGGGTTCAACAATGCTGCGATTTTGATCGGCCATTCCCGTAGCTGCGTCGCCCCGCCTGCTGTAGAAAAAGACGGCAGGTCAGATCGGGGCCAATATGAACCGGCGCAGGTTTATCCAGGGATTGGCCGTCGCGACGGCGCTCACGGGCTTTGCAGCGGCCCGTGCCGCCTCGGGCGACGGCAAGCGCGTGGCGCTCGTTATCGGCAACAGTGCCTACAGGAACGTGCCGGCTTTGCCCAATCCAGCGAACGACGCAACCGACATCGCCGCGGCGCTGACTCGTCTCGGCTTCACGGTTGCTCTCGTCACCAACGCCTCCTTTGACGAGATGCGGCGAGGTCTGATCGCGCTTGGGCATGACGCGGCGGGCGCCGACATGGCGGTTGTGTACTTCGCCGGACACGGAATGGAAATCAGCGGCGAGAACTGGCTGATCCCGATCGATGCGGAGTTGAAGAGGGACACCGACGCGGAGAACGAGGCAGTCAGCCTTCGGAGTGTGATGTTGCAGGTATCGAACACAACGAGCCTCGGCCTCGTGATTCTCGATGCATGCCGCAACAATCCGTTCGCCGTGAGGATGCAGCGATCGCTGGCGTCGCGCGCGGTCGTGAGCGGCGGTCTCGGCCGTATCGAGCCGGTCGGCAATGTACTGGTCGCTTATGCTGCTCGCGACGGCACGACCGCCCTCGACGGCGATGGCAAAAACAGTCCGTTCGCGACGGCGCTGCTGCACAACATCGAAGTTCCGGGCGTAGAGGTCACCTTCATGTTCCGCAACGTCCGGGACGATGTGATGGAGGCAACCGGGAACGAGCAGCAGCCCTTTGTCTACGGTTCGTTGTCGCGCAGGGCCATCTATCTTGCGGGCCCGCCGTCGTCGGCCGACCAGGCGACGACGAAGCAGGCCAATGCGACGCCCGCGGCGCTATCACCGACGGTGCCGGCGCCTCCTCCCGCGGCGATCGATCCCGCGCTGGTTGGGACCTGGGAAATCATGGTGCCAAGCGGTCGGGGGCTGTCGCGCTGGATCTGGCGCATCACGAGCGATGGCACCTACAAATTTCACGCTGAGGGACCGCACGCAGCGCCGGCGCACGAAGGCACAATCACCGCGGTCAATGGCCACTGGTCAATCCACGCAATCAGGGGGCTCGCGGGTTACAGCGACGGCGGCTCCTACGAAGTCCGCGACGCCTCGGCGGTGATTACCGGAAAGCTCGGCACCGGCTACTGGAAGCGGAGCTTGCAGTGAAAGCCCGGCCTAGCCCGCAAGTGCGGCGAGCAACTCATCCGGCCGCTCGGCCATCATCATGTGGCCGGCGCCCGACAACACGACGGTGCGCACGTGCGGCATCGCCGCGGCCAGCGCCTTGCCGGCCTTCGCCGGCGTCATCATGTCCTTCTCGCCGAGGATCAGCGTGGTCGGCACGGTTATCTTGGCGGCAGAAGCGAGCGCATCCGCATAGGAATTGCACGCGGTGAGATCGGAGAACAGGACGCCGGGCGCGCAAGTCTGCAGCACGCGCTGGGCGCCGCCATGCATCCACAGTCCCGGCGCGAGGCTGCCGCCGATCTCGGCGTCGAAGCCCAGGCCCCAGATCGAGACCATGTCGATCGCGGCGTGGTCGTTTGCTTCGGCCGCCTTCAACAGGTCGGGGCCGACCGTCATGGTTGCCGCCGTGCCGATCAGGCCGAGCGCCGACACTTTTGCCGGATGCCGCGCCGCCGTCTCCAGCGCGATCAGCGAGCCCATGGAATGGCCGATCAGATGCGCCTTCGAAGCGCCCGCTGCATCGAGCAGCGCTGCAATCCAGTCAGCCATCTCGGCAATGGTTTTGAGCGCCGGCCCGCTCGAGCGGCCGTGGCCGGGCAGGTCGGGCGCCAGCACTGTAAAACCGTGATGGGCGAACCAGCGGCTGTGCAGCGCCCAGGTCGAATGATCGAAGCCAGCGCCATGGATCAGCGCGACGGCGGGGAGCGACTTGTCGAACTCGCGGCCGCCGGTCGCCGCAAACACGTCCTTGTCGTTGACGATGAGGTTCATGGCTTACACCCTCTGCGAGGCGCGTAGCGCCGAGCCGAGATCATCGGTGATGTCGGCCGCCGCCTCGATGCCGACCGAGAGCCGCACCAGCTCCTCGCCGATCCCTGCGGTTTTCAACTGCTCAGCGTCCATCTGCTGATGCGTGGTGCTGGCTGGATGGATCACCAGCGTCTTGGCGTCGCCGACATTGGCGAGATGGCTGATCATCTTCAGGGACTCGATGAACTTGCGCCCCGCCGTGCGGCCGCCCTTGATGCCGAACGAGATGATCGAGCCCGCGCCGCGCGGCAACAGCCGCTTGGCGAGCGCATAATCCGGATGGCTGTCGAGCGCGGGATGCAGCACCCATTCGACGGCCTTGTTGGCTTTCAGGAAATCCAGCACGAATAGCGTATTCTGCATGTGACGATCCATGCGCACCGGCAGCGTCTCGATGCCCTGCAGAAGCTGGAACGCATTGGTCGGCGACAGGCAGGCGCCGAAATCGCGCAAACCTTCGGTGCGCGCGCGCATGATGAAGGCGGCAGGCCCGAACTGCTCGTCAAAGACGATGCCGTGATAGCCGGCATAGGGCTCGGTCAGTTGCGGAAATTTTTGCGAACCGCGCCAGTCGAAATGGCCGGCATCGACGATGGCGCCGCCGATCGCGATGCCATGGCCGCCGAGCCATTTGGTGACGGAATGCATGACGATGTCGGCGCCATGATCGGCCGGGCGCGAGAGATACGGCGTTGCAAAGGTGTTGTCGATCAAGAGCGGGATTTTTGCGTCATGCGCGATCGCAGCCACCGCCGGGATATCGAGCACTTCGAGGCCGGGATTGCCGATAGTCTCGGCGATCACGAGCCGCGTGTTCGGCTTGATCGAGGCGCGGAACGCGGCGAGGTCGCGCGGCTTCACGAAGGTCGTGGTGATGCCAAAGCGCGGCAGCGTGTGCGCGAGCAGGTTGATGGTGCCGCCATAGAGCGAGGATGACGCCACGATATGATCGCCGGCGTTGAGCAGCGTCGCGATCGCCAGATGCATCGCCGCCATGCCGCTCGCGGTCGCGATCGCGCCGACGCCATTCTCCAGCGCCGCAAGCCGCTCCTCCAGCACCGCCGTGGTCGGGTTGGAGATGCGGGTATAGATGTGGCCGGCGCGCTCCAGGTTGAACAGCGCGGCTGCATGATCCGAATCCTGGAACACGTAGGACGTGGTCTGATAGATCGGCACCGCGCGGGCGCCGGTTACGGGATCCGGATGCTGGCCGGCATGCAGGCTCAGCGTTTCAAACGCAGGTGGCTTGGGCGCGGGCATGATTGACTCGGTGGATAGCAGGGGCGCGGGAGGACTGTTCTGCCACAAAGGGGCAGGCGCGTCAGCCTCCTCGCACATGGAAACGGCAGTCACCGCGCGACCTTGCCCAGTTTCTGACTTGACAGGCTTTTTTCTGCGCAAATTTTGGCCAATGCAGCGGGTTGTCGATTAATTGCTTCACTCGAGACCGCGTTAGGGCGACGCTCGACCCCACGATCCTGAACGCGGGGTTTCGATCATGCAGCCGATCAAGACAATTCGCCTGGGTTTGGCGGCAGTCAGCATTGCCATCCCGTTCATGACACTTGGGATCGAACGCGCCGCCGCCGAAGAATTACTCAAGGCTCGCTTGGCGCAAAATCTCTCGCCGATCTCGGGGTTGACGATCATCGCCCAGGCCAGGGGCATCTTCGCCAAACACGGTCTCGATATCGCGGTTTCGAACTTCACGACCGGCAAGCAGTGCCTGGACACCGTGCTTGGGGGCGGGGCTGACATCGCGACCACCGCGGAGTCTCCGGTGACCGCAGCCGCCATGGCGCACCAGCCGATCGCTTTTGTGGCGGGAATGGAATACTCGGATTTGAAAACGATGACTGCGGCCCGCGCTGGAATCAAATCGGCGGCGGACCTGAAGGGTAAGCGGCTTGCCTTCACCGCTGGCACCGGCAGCGAAGTCTATACGTCGGTTCTCCTGAAGTCGGCTGGTTTGACCATCAACGACGTCACGCTCGTCAATCTTCGCCCTCAGGAAATGCTTCCCGCTATGTCCGCCGGCAGCATCGACGCGTTCAACACCTGGGAGCCGCACATCGCCAACGCGAAGAAAGCCCTGGGCGAAGCCGCCGCTCAGCTCGACACGCGCGGGCTCTACTCCGAAACCTTCAACATCGTCGTGACAAAATCCTATCTCGACGCGAATGGGGTGCTCGTCGGGAAATTTCTCGCCTCCATCATCGAAGCCGAGTCGTGGTTGAAGGCTCATCCCGACAAGGCGATCGATACTGTCGCCTCGGCGGTTGGCATGAAGACCGACGAACTGGCGCCGATCTGGTCCGACTACGTCTTTCACGTGCGGATTGACGACAAGCTCTTGAGCATCCTGAAAACCCATGCGGCGTGGCGGCTCGAGACGGGAAATCACCCCCCTGGCGCTGAGATGCCTGATTTCGGTACGGTGCTCGCGGTCGAGCCGCTCAAAGCGCTGGATGCCAGCAGGGTCACGGTCACGCTGCACTGACACATGGCCAACGTGCGGTCATCTTCCGAGGAGGGATGATGCGCAAACGAGGAGTCAAGGCAAGATGACGTTGCATTCTGAAATCATCGCGCCTTAGCTGGGGTTGCCAATGCAAAGCGAGGACGCTGCAGCGAGCGCAATTCAGGTTAGTGAGACTGATGCCTGGTCGCGCAAGCAGCGGCGCGCCAGCGGCCTTGCGCGGTTGAACGTACTGTTGGGCGCGCTCTCGCTCCCCGTTTTCATCGGGCTGTGGGAACTGGTCGCGAGGTTCGCCGCAGTCAACACCGTGCTGTTTCCGCCGCCGTCGGTCGTGTCCGTTGCCATATTCGAATGGGTGCAAAGTGGCCAATTTTTCTGGGATCTGCTCGCAAGCCTCTATCGTGTGGGTACCGGCTTTGTGATCGGCGCCGTCGCCGGTATTGCGCTCGGCATTTTGACCGGGCAGTTTCGCCTGGTCTCGAGCTTTCTATCGCCGCTGTTTCACATCCTTCGGCCGATTCCGCCGATCGCCTTCGTGCCGATCGTGATTCTCTGGTTCGGCTTGTCGGAGGCGGGAAAGCTTTTCCTCGTCGTCTGGGGCGTCTTCTTCACGGTCTGGCTCGCGACCCATATCGGCGTGCAGAAGGTCGATCGCGGTCTTGTGCGCGCGGCCTTGATGCTCGGCACCTCGCGCCGCCAGATGCTGCAGGAAATCGTGCTGCTTGGAGCGCTCCCCTACATTGTCGTCGGGCTCCGTACGGCGGTCAGCATCTCCTTCTATACGCTGGTGGCAGCCGAGCTGGCGGGGGCCTTCTCCGGGCTGTTCTACCGGATCGAGATCGCGCAACAAAACATGCAGACTGGTCAGGTTATGGGGGGACTGGTGGCGCTGGGACTCTTGTCTTTCCTTGCCGACCGCTTGTTTGCCGCCATCGTCGAGCGCGCCGTGTGGTGGCGATAGTGCAGAACCCGCTTCGTTCCAGGCCACCGCTCCGACTGGCCAGCGCAGAGCCTTCATCGGCCGCTGAGGCTGAGGCGACGATTCGCGTTCATAACCTCAGCATCGTTTTCGATACGCCGCGAGGGCAGGTGATCGCGGTCGACCGGATCTCGTTCAACGTGTCGCAGGGCGAGTTCGTCTCGATCGTCGGGCCCTCCGGTTGCGGCAAGTCGACCGTCCTCAATACTCTGGCCGGTCTGGAGACGCCCTTTGAGGGAGAGGTGCTGGTCGACGGCAGGCCCCTGACATCACCGAGGCCGGAAATCGGAATGGTCTTCCAGCAACCACATCTGTTTCCGTGGAAGTCGGTGCGGAAGAACATCGCCCATGGGCCGCGCGCCCGAGGCAAATCGGCCGCCGAGGCGCGGCAAATAGCCGACGGTCTGATCGAAATGATCGGCCTCACAAAGTTCGCCGCCGCATACCCTCACACGCTTTCCGGCGGTATGCAGCAACGCGTCGCGATCGCGAGGGCGCTTGCCAATCAGCCACGGGTGCTGCTCATGGACGAGCCGTTCGGAGCTCTGGATGCGCAGACGCGGGCCGTCATGCAGGATAATCTTCTGGAACTCCGTGGCCGGATCAACGCAACGGTCGTGTTCGTGACGCATGACATTGATGAGGCCATCCTGCTGTCCGATCGCGTCGTGATCATGAGCGCGGGCCCCGGTCGGATCCTGCGCGATCTCAGGATCGACCTGCCGCGTCCGCGATCAAATGCCATCCTGACCGAGGCGGGCTATCTCGCGCTGAAGAAGGAGTGCCTGGACCTGATCCGTGCCGAAGGCCTCAGGGCCTTCAACCAGATGGGTGAGGCTGGATAGGAAGAGCTGCTGGTCTAAAGCGCGATGATTTGAGGATGAATCGTCATCGCGCTTTAGCTCTTTGTTTGCGCATGATCTTTTCGGAAAACCGCTGCACACTTTTCCGGATCATGCGTTGGGCTCGTCGGTTACGTCATGCTGGCACGACTTTTGAATGAACTGCCTTATCCCATCAGGGAGAAAGGCAGATGGCGGTCCCAAATCCGAACCCCGCGGCGGGTGTGATGCTGGCGGAATCCGACACCCTGGTTCGGCCGCTGCCGGGCTTGCTCGATCAGCTCAGCGAATCCGACCGCGCCCGCGTTGTCGCGATCGGGCGGGCGGAAACGCCGCAAGTCGGCGAGCATGTATGGCAGCAGGGCGACCCGCAGGCCGGCATCTACCTGATCGAATCGGGGCGCATCCGCAGCTACTACGCCGCGCCCTCGGGACGGGAAGTGACGCTCGCCTACTGGTTCGCTGGAAACTTTGTCGGGGGTCCGGACCTGTTCGGATCGGGTCCGCACATGTGGTCTTCGGTGGCTGTCGAGCGCAGTGCGCTGATTTTTTTGCCCGGACCGGCGCTCCGAAGCCTGGCCCTGGCCTCGCCGACCATAGCCGTCGCCCTGCTCGACGCGCTTGCGTTCAAGGCGCGCTGCTATTCGGCGATGGCTCAGATGCTGGGCACGCGTTCGGTCACGGAGCGATTGCAGCGCCTTCTCATCTTGCTGTCCAACATCTACGGTTCGAAAGAGGGGCGCGAAATCGTGATCGGCATACCTTTCACTCATGGCGACCTCGCCAATCTGATCGGCGCCACCCGCCAATGGGTTACCGTGCAGCTCTCGCGCATGCAGGAGAGAGGCATCATACGATACGACCGCGGCCTGATCTCGATCTCCAACTTGCGCGCGCTGGATCTGGAAATCGTATAGTCGGGACGATTTCAATGCGCGGCGCTCGCCTCGCGGGACGTTGTGGCGTAAGCCTTCAGGCCGAACATGGCGCCGCGCTGATCCGGTAACAGGCGCTCCGCGAAATCCAGAAGGGCCATGTCGTGCCAGGCCGCTGCCAGCAACGTGATGCCCATTGGCATGCCATTGGCGAGCGTTCCGTTCGGGATGGCCAGCCCACAGAGGTCGAGCAGGTTGGCGAAATAGGAGTAGTAGCCGAGCTGGTTGTTCAGGACGATCGGGTTCTCCGCCATCTCTGAAAAAGTGAACGGACGCGGAGCGGTCGGGACCGCCAGGATGTCCATTGTTGCGAACTGTGATTGCACCTGCCGGCGCAGACGCAGCAGTCGATGTTGGGCGGCGAACGCATCATTGGCAGTAAAGCGCTCGGCCGACACCAGCACGTCTCGGGTGACATCCAGCAAGCCGCCCTTGTCGATATCGATCAGCTTGCTGACGGCCGAGTATCGTTCGGCGATCCATGGTCCGGAAAACAGCATTTCGCCCGCTTCCGCGAACGGGGTGAAGTCGATTTCGCAGGCTTTCCCGCCGAGCCGGGCGAGCCGCTCGCAAGCCTTCTCGTACAGATCGTCGCATTCGCCCACCCCGAAGGATTTCAGCTCAGCTCGCGACAGGCGGCCGAAACAGAATCGCTTCGGCAGCGGTGCTGCCTCCGTCGGCTGTGGCCGGCTGTAAGGATCCGTCTCATCGTATCCTTCGATGATTGCGAGGATTTGCCTGCCGTCGGCAATCGAATTGCAAAAGATCGACACGCAGTCGAGCGTGGGGCAATTCGGCACCAGGCCGCGCGATGACACCCTGCCAAGGGTCGGCTTGATGCCGATGATGCCGTTGAAGCCGGCTGGGATACGTCCCGAGCCGCCCGTATCCGTTCCAAGCGAGAATGCAACGTGCCCGGCGGCGACCGTGACCGCGGAGCCCGAGCTTGAACCTCCCGAGATATAGCGCGCGTCCGCGACGCTCGCGCAAGCACCGTAAGGGGAGCGGACGCCGGAAAGGCCGGTGGCGAACTGGTCGAGATTCACCTTGCCGAGACAGACCGCTCCTGCCGCAACCAGGCGTTCGACGCATTGTGCGGATTGCTGCGGCACATAGCCGAATTCGGGACAGGCGGCCGTGGTCGGCATTCCCTGAACGTCGATATTGTCCTTGACGCTGAATGGCACGCCGAGCAGCGGAAGGGCGATGCCACTGGCTGCATCGCGGCAAAGCGACCGAAGCTGTATCAGGACCTCTTCCTTCGGCCGCACATGGATCCAGCACTGCCGTTCGCGCTCGCTATCGATGCGCTGGTAGGCAGATTCGAGCATCGCGGAGAGTTCTGCGAATGTTGAAACGGCCGGCGTCCTTGCTGCGGCAGAAGTCTGAGTCACCGATGCGCTCCGAGGTAAAACACGGTTGAAGCGAGCTTGCGCGAAGGCGGCCGGCCTTTGAAGCAATTAAGCGCTTCCCGACCACGGCAAGATGCCGGCAGTTGCGGTTGATTTCGCCCAGGAGGAGGCGATCGGCTCGGTCGTGACCAGATGACCCGCCCGCAAATGCCACGGGGTCGCAATATCGCCCGCGCGAAAAGTCGAATTTCCCGAGATCGTTCAATCTGATTTGGCCTGTCCAGTCCCTTACGCAAAAATATTTTGCTTCCGGTTTTCAGAAAAATATGATTGTCTGCGCACATCCTGATTCCATCAGGGGCGTATCGCGATCGTCACGGACGTGGGGTGCGGGATGCGATGGACGCCTTGGCCGCGCGAGACGAACGCGGCTGG
>Ga0070730_10000504_pt1 | contig 45381 bp, 65 predicted proteins | sample Coa_R1_3_FD_66447 | JGI IMG/M metagenome (GOLD analysis project Ga0070730, IMG submission 66447) | Surface soil microbial communities from Centralia Pennsylvania, which are recovering from an underground coalmine fire - Coalmine... | ecosystem: Environmental > Terrestrial > Soil > Unclassified ...
AACCAGCGTCGATGACAGCAGCCGCAACCTGATCGAGTGAGTCAGCCAGGTTATAGCCAAGCACGTTCAGAGTCGCATTGTCAACGTCCACAAAGCCAGTGGCTCGCAGGACAGCAGTAAGTTCCACGCCATTCCCATACTCGGCAAGAGTAGCTGATACCTGAGTTGGGTTGCTGAGAGCAACCGGGCTGATATCAGAGGTTTCGGTCAGGGTGGAAGTAGCTGCTGAGAGATTCGACAGAATAGACCAAGTAACGACGTTACCCGGCATAGCCTGAAGTGCAGGCTTCACATCAGCAACCATGTCGAAGGTAGGCTGGGACCGGAGGTCCATATAAAGGAGCCGGTCATAAGCGGTCTTGACAATGTTGCCAAGGGTAGCAGATGAAGTAGTTGCCATTTCTTATCCTTTAGCGTGGAGTGGCCTGCATGTGGAAGGAAGCCCTACGGGCATAGATAGGAGGGTCAATCAACCCACCAAAGCCCTGAGGATCAATAATGGGACCCATGCGCCCGCTGGCGACATCGTTATCCCACTTGGGGAGTAGTTCGTTCACAACCTTGAGCTGAATCTCCTCAATTTCCAACTTCTCATCAGGAGACAGGTCATAGGGACGGCTGTAGAACTTTCGGTTACCTTCAATGAGCTTCTTGGCGTAGGCTTCCATTTCATCCTCAGCAGCAGGAGGAGCCTCGCCCTGGCCAGCACGCTGGCTATAACGAGCCCATTCAGTATTCACATCTGGATCGATTCCAACGTTATCCTTGATAAACGTCTTGATGGCGTCCTTCGTGGTAGGAGCGTCAGAAGGGTACAGGTTAGCTAGAGACTCAGGGACACCCAGGTCACGCAGGGTTGCCTTTACCTCAGTAGCATGGGCAGCTTGCTGAGCAGCAACGAGATTCTCCTGAGCAGACTTAGCAGCATCAGCCTGGCGTTGAGCCCACGCCTTCAGGTGCTTTACGGCTTCAGGATCCCCGAGGTCCAAATTGTCTAGGTCGAGATCAGTATCAGGCACAGAGTATTCCTCTTATTCAAGGACAATGTTGTCTACCCTGCGCTTCTCGCACCCGAGTTCTCGGTGAGAATTGCCGATTCGGTTTAGCAAGTAGGAGTGGGTAGCGCCTACCTGGACCGCATCTGATACATATTGTATCACAGGGCAGATTGGTTTGTCAAGCGATTTCTTTAGATTTCTCCAGATTTCTTTAGATTGATGGTCCAGGACTACCGATAGGGCTGGTCACAGGGGTAGTTGAGTAGTTCGCACCAGTCCTAGCACGGATTGTCTGTTCCTCGGTACCAGCAGTAGGACCACTAGCGACCATACCACCAGCATTGAACTCGCCCTTATAGGCAGACTCAGCCCTGGCTTCCAGGTCGGTTATATGGGCAAAGGTGAGAGGAGCCATCTGAGTTCCTGTGTTCTTAGCATATTGCTGAGCGAGCTTTCCACCATCCAATCCAGCCATCATCTCATAGAGTTGCTGAGGAGTGACGTTGTTGATGCCTGCATAGTCCTGAAACTGCTGTTGGAGGGCTGGACCATAGACATTGACGATCTTATCCCACATCTGAGACCTCTGTTCTAGTTCAGAGGCACTCACCTGCCCAGTAAAGAGGTTTACATAGGCATTAGGGTCATTAGGAGCATCTGCCCCATACCTCTTGAGGACTGACTTGTAGTCATTCTCGGTAGCGAGGTAATCAGCAGGATTGGGAACAGCGAGTCCAGCCTGCTGCATGGCGAATATGCCTGGAAACCTCTTCTGGAACGTGGGCTGCTGATACATGGATATCATGATCTGAGCAGGAGTCTGACCGCTTGTAATTTGCTGCCACGCCCAGGATGCAAGGTCCTGAAGCCCATACTGCTGAAGTACAGCATTGACCTGAGCCATAGCGTCCTGCTGTGCAGGAGTACCTGCCGCCGGTCCACCCGACCCAGATCCAGAGCTACCAGCAGCCGCAGCGGCTGCTAGAGCCTGTGGAGAGTTCATAGCTCCAGGCTGTTGATAGTAGGCTGTCAGAGCATCCACATACGGCTGGATTTGCTGCATACTCAAACCATTAGCAGTAGCATACTGCTGGAGGGCGGTTGGGTTGTTGTAGAAATAACTCAAGGCACCCAGGGAAAGACCAAATGGATTACCACCGACTGCTGTAGATGCAAGACCTGCCTGCAAGGCCATAAATGCCTGCTGCTGATCTGAAGTCATCCCCTGAAGTCCGGCCTGGTTCTGAGCAACCATATTCAAGACCTCAGACTGTTCCTGAGGCGTTAGGTTGCTAATGATAGGAGATGGACTCTGTATTGCACTTAGGGGAACGCCGGTAACCTTCGAGTTGGCAACGTTGGCTTCAATTAGAGCCTTCTCTTGAGGAGTAGCGTTACTATACGCCTGAAGGAACTTGGATACAGCGGCAGAGACGGCCATTATAGGGGCTTTCCAAACGTCTGGAGGATAGTGGTTTCTAGGTCAGCAGACTTCTGCTTTGCCTCTTGGCTATACTGGTAGCCATAGCTAGGGTCAGATCGAATGTTGTTCATGAAGCTGTAGATATCAGGGATACCACCCGTCTGTCCACCTCCGGTAGTTGAGGCGCTAGTAGTGGCATTAGATCCAGCGGGTTGAGTATTGAAGATAGCCTTAGACCATTTCGGATCGTTGAAGGAAATAGAATCAGGGCTAACTCCTAGAGCGGTAGCTGCTGCATTGGCGTATGGGGCAAGGTACTGTTCCGGTGTAACTCCACGCTGAATAGCAGCTACTAGCTGTGGATAGGAGGAATAGGCATTCATAGCCTGCTGCTGTAGGTTTGCCTGCCACTGCTCCAAGGTAGATGTCCCTTCATTGATGTTAGTTAGCCACGTCTGGAGCGTGCTGTCTGGAGTGGGAAGTAGATATGAAGCTGCATCCTGCTTTAGTTGTGACAACGTAGACGAAGGACCAGCGGTGCTGGAATACTTACCAATCTCACGGGTAAGCTCCTGTGCAGTCCAGCCCATGTAGAGTGACTGTGTAGCAAGGTAGTTTGCCTGATCAGTTGTGAGATTGATCCCCTGTGTCCCGGCTTGGTCTTTGACAGCCTGAACCTGCTGCTGAATCTGCCGGGCTGCTTCCTTGGGATCAGCACCATAGGTTTCAATCCAACCACGTTGGGCTGCTGAGTGAGTCTTATACCAGTCTGTCTGAGTAAGAAGTCCCTGGAGAATCTGAAGCCCATTGGATCCGGTTAGGTGCTGATTGATCGCATAGCCGATAATGTTAGCAAGCTGTGGATCGTTGAGCATAAACTCAAACTGTGGTGCATTGGTCTGAACCCATTGCTGCTCAGCAGCAGTCAGAGCTGGATACTGCTTGCCTGGATTGTAGGGTTCAATGTTGGCCTGGTTGGTGGCTCCATTTGTAGATGGGTCTGGGTTACCACCAATTGAGTTATCCAGTGATGTAGGAGCTTGACCTGCATACTTCCTAGCTGTTTCTGAAGCTGGTGCCAGGTTTGGAGAACGACGGATGAGGTTTAGCTGTTCATTCCCGAAGAACCCACCGGAGATATCGGCGACTGCAATACCACTCGTAGGATTCTCAGCAGAAATCATCTTGCCGTTACCAATATAGATTCCAACGTGAGCGTTAGAACCAGTGGCATCACCGAAGAACAGCAAGTCACCAACCTGAGCGTTTGCTAGCCCTCCTGACACATCCGTAAGTGCAGAGGAAGAACGCTGTGCTCCGGTATCCCTACCAATGGACTGACCAAGCTGTGCGAATAGCTGCTGAACGAATCCAGAGCAGTCAACACCCTTGCCTAGAGTATCACCACCCCAGACGTAAGCACCGCCCAGGTAGCTCATCGCATTGTTGACGAGTGTATCTACACTGTCTGTCTGTCCTGTGACAGAGGGATCACTAAAGAGACTTGACATTATGCTTGCCTCACGAACTGAGCCCAATCATTGAGCACGTTAGCAACGAACATACCATTTACTTCTGGAGCCTCATTCTGGAGTGCATACTGTTCAGCAGCATCGGTTGGGCTGGGTGGAGCGATATAAGGGACAAACTGATATCCAGCATTACCACCACTAGAATCGCTACCAGGGGGAGCGGCAGGAGTTGGGGTAGGAGCAGGTTGTGCTGGCTGGTTAGCGGGATTGTCAGGACCACTATTGACGGTTCCAGTAACAGGCGCTGGCTGAGGATGTTGTCCTTGTGGAGCTTGTGGATTTCCTCTACCACGGTTAGCCTGTCGAGCAGTAGGGGCTGAAGCGGGGGGCTGGGGACCACCCTGACTACCACCAGCAGTCTGTCCAATCTCACCAACACCACGATGCTGAGCATCGGCAGTAGTCCTGGGAGCAGGAGGAGCGCCTGAAGGAATTGGGTTACCGTAAGCGTCTAGAGGCTGATTTCCCTGTGCTTGAGATAGAGCAGCCGCAGGACCTCCCAAACCAATCTCCGCACCATGAACTGTACCTGCCTTAGTAGCTAGAGCAGCAGTTGGCTTATACCTGTCAATGATTGCAGCTACCGCTGCCTGTTCCTCAACAGTTGCTCTACGACCCATAAGCTGCTCAAATACAGAGTCTGTAGCGGATGCTACGTCAAGCTGGCTAGGCATGGCAACGGGAATGGGCCAAGCATTACCAGTCGGACCCTGTGCTCCTTGGGAGTACTTATAAGCAGCAGTCCACTGATTCACAGCAGCATCCACGTTGTATCCGTAATGGTTCTCCTCAGCCCACTGTAGGATATTAGTGGTCATAGTAATGGTCCAGTTCTGTGGATCTAGCTGTCCCATAGTTAGAGGAGGAACCGTAATGCCGGCTGCCTGAGCAGCAGTAACAAGTTTCTGTTGGAATGCAGCCAACTGTGCTGACCAACCACCATTGGGAGCAAGGAGTGGTCGTAGGAAGTCAAGAGCCTTGGTTTGTAGCTGTTGCAGATCTGAGTTACCAGCGGCTGCCTGATTGAGGGCATCCTGTAAACCCTGAGGAAGATTGGCAATGGCAGGTGTAGAAGTCGGATTGGCTACCTGTGCTGCTTCAGCAGCACTAGCCTTAGAAGGAGCTTTGACAGCTTTGGGAGTGGTAGCCCTAGAAGCAGGCGTAAGTTGAGGAGTGCCAGTAACCATTATGCAGTCGCAAAGTCATTCAGTTCGTAACGGAATAGGTATTGAAACGCCTCATCCAGAGGTGAAAGGTTGGTTAGTGGAGGAAGATTAGCTATAATTATACCAGGATCTGAGGTTCCAGCCTTCGCTTCAGCCTGAGCTACCGCATCTGGATTCCTAGTCTGTACATCTTCCAGATACACCTGGTTGAGGTAGGTTCGTACTGGCTGGGCAGTCTTGGAAGTGAGAGATGATAGCCCCTGGGCTTGGAGTGCAGTCTTGGCCTGGTTGTAGTTGAGTAGAAAGTTGCGAAGTCCAGTAATACCAGTCATGTTATTAGAGGCTGGATCGTCAGCAGCCTGTTGCAACTCCTGAATAGCAGCAATTCGTTGAGCTTCACGGTCAGATGCAGCATTACGATATGCTAGCCAGCCAGGGTACATGTCATCAATCTGCTGCTTCTGAGCAGCATACCAGGGAGCTAGAGCCCTCGATGAGACTCCAGCAGCTACTGCCTGGTCATAGATTGGCTTTACCTTGCTGTAGAACAAGTTATCTCCCTGTCGGATAGCAACCTGAAGCAGCCATTCATTCGGTGTCAACGAGGTCCGCTGTCCTGTAATCTTCTGCTCCTGATAGGCAAAGCTACTGAAACCCTGATCCTGAGGAGCAAAGAAGGCAGCTACGTTGGGGTAGTTGGTGAAGAAGTCTGGATGGCTATTGTAGAAGTCTTGGAATGCCTGAGTCGGTAGCGTTCCTTTGCTAACCTGCGTCGAACCAGTAAGATACGCCTCTGCATTAGGGCCGTATTTGTCAAGCGCCATCTTCGTTGCAGCCTGTGGACCGAACTTTGCTCGCATCTGTCTAATGTCACTAGGAATCTTCATACCGTCCGTGTTAGGAAGGGGAGCATATGGGCTAAAGAAGGCCTCTGCCGATTGTACCACATGCAATAGCCTAGATTCGTTCAATACACTCTGCTTGACATCGTTGAAATGACGTGTTACCCGAGCTTGGTAGTCTGCATCTGTTTCTCCAGGGTTCTGAGGAGGAGGATTGAAGTCTCCCTTCATCCAGTGATATTGCAGAGCTGCTATGACAGACTTCCCATAGGCGTTGTCTCGTAGATCACCTTGAACTGCCATACTAAGTTTGTTTACCCACGACGGTGCAATCTGTCCAAGGATGGTATTGGCAAAGCCCATGCCAGGCTGGTTCACAGATCCAAAGGAAGGACCAAAGAGAGCATTCTCCACAGAGAGGGCCTTATCCTCAGCACCACGAGACACTGTTGGGAGAGCGTGGGTAACCAAGAAGTTCACAGGGACAGTGACAATGGGACTGAGCCCAGGAAGGGTCTGTGTGCTAAAGGGCAGCATTGGAGGAACGAACGGTAGGTTGGCAGTCGGAGCCTGAATTGACAGGAAGTGCTGAGCAAAGTCATTACCCACTGGGAAGTGCCACTCTAGCTGCCCATAGGGATTCTGGTCGAACCAACCATCAGTCTTCCCGGCGGCTGTAATGTTAGCAAGCGCCCTTACAAACCCAGGATTCTTCTCAAAGGTAGTTCCCCAGCGCTTGACAAACTGAATCCAGGCATAGTTGAATGGGATGAAGCTCTTGGTAAGGACATCAAGACGAGTTCGTTCTGAAGTGCGGTGAATAGCACTTAGTACGTCACGGGTTGTAGAGTTGGCTGCCTGGTGGGCTAGTTCGTCACGGCTTATTTCTCCAGCATCCAGGGCGCCAGTATCAGTAGCTCGCTTTAGAAGGCTCTGATAGGTCTTCATGTACTGCATCTGCCACGTTGGAGTTCTAACGGTGTTGTTCAGGAACGTAGCTGTGCTGTGATGGAATCCTTCCGAGAAGGTATGTAGCAATCCGCCGCCCGTCTTAGAACTAGGACCCCAGATGTTGTATGGAAGCGTACTCCGATCTATGCCAGCCAGGTCGTTCATGGACAGGTCACGAGTTGCAAGGACCGGCCTGAGTCCCTTTGGTACGATTGGACCAATGTCACCAGGACCTTTGAACAGCAGGTTGTACATCATAGTAGGAGGAGTGGCGTCAGGATGATCTACATATGCCAACTTCCCGGCAGCCATAATGGCTGCCTTGCTTTGATTCTCCACATTCAGCATTGCTATACCGACAGGATCACGTCGGATTTGGTAGTTAGCAATCTGAATTAGGCTTCTGTCGTAACCAGATTCGCCTCTGAGCATATACTTTCCAACGATACCAGATTTAGTCCCTTCCTGCTGCAACCATCGAATGGCTGGATTGAGATGAGTAGGAGGTTCTCTGTATCCAGTGTCTGAAATGCCAAGTCGTAGCTTTCGTACTGAAGCCACGTCCCTATCCATACCGGCTGATAGGACTTCTCGTGGAGTTGCCATCTTGGGAACGTCTTTGAAACCAGTAACTTCGGTTGTCAGATGATCGTGGACGAATTGAAGTGCATCTGCCAGTTCGTGGCGAACTGGTCCAGCCTTGGGATTCATAGTGAAGCTCTTGATCCAGGCGTCTGAAGCACTATTAGCCCACTCTAGAGGATGGACTCCAAAGCGTGCCATTGAGTTCAAACCTTCATCGAGAGCAACACGCAGTATGTAGGCAGGACGAGCCAGCCACAGAACCTTCATCTTGTTGGTTACAGCAGTTGCTCGTTCCTCTAGGGATGCTCCCTTTCGCATGAGTTCACCCTTGACACCAGGCATACCAAGGCGACGAGCTTCACCTAGATCAGCATAGGTTGGAGCCGCAAAGGCATCTATGTTCTGTCCAAGGTTGAGTTTGTCCTTGGCTAGCTTTACCTGAGCCATTCCAAGCCAGTTATGCTCTGAGGCCATACGCTTGATCTGGTCATCTGTCAATCCAAGAGCCTTTAGACCTCCTTGAGGTCCAAATTGAGCATCATAAATCATCTGGAGCTGGTCTGACTTGCCTGCCCTAATGAATTGGTCCATCTTGCTCGCAATGAAGGCGTTATACGCCTGCTTCTCCTGAGGTACGTTTAGACCTCGCATATACCATGTCTCAAACTGCTTCTTAGCCTGATCTACAGCGTCAAAGGTGCCATTTGACATATCCCACGTTGCAGAAGGAGTAACATGAAGGAACTTGGGGCCTTCCCACATATGAAGTTGCTGTACCTGCTTCAGAACCGGAGCCTTATACATGGCTGGCAGTCTATCAATGGCAAACCTGTCGGTTCGGGATCCATACAGAGCCGCATGGGTTGCAAGAACGTGGAGTCCAGTCTGAACATCTCTAGCATCACTAAGAGCGACTGCGGTTGCCTGAGGAATATGAGAGCCACTCGCTGCTGCTTCTCGGATGATGGTATAGGGGTTCTGACCCCTAGCCCACTCTACGAAAGCCGTTGTCGGTTTGTAATTCCTAGCAAACGTCTCAATTCCTTCAACACCATCCTTAGCAGCGGCAGCCAACCTAGCATCCTCCATTGCCTTGACGGCCTTGAATGGAGTACCAAGATAGGATGAAGGGTCACTAGACATTGCAAATCCAGCATCTGCTGTACCAGATATAATCTTGAAACCGACCGAGCCTGGAGTGAAGTGGACGCTGCTAGCCAGCATCTGACCCATTGTCTGACCCTTCATGGATGCCTGCCATGCCTGGCTGAGATCACCCTTGGTAGTATGTTCAATGGCTCCGATAGCGCCGACAGCGCCGGCGCCAAGGAGAGCAGCGCCACCAGCCGCTGCCCATACAGGAGCAGTACCAGCAGCGATTACCCCACCAGCAATAGCACTAGCACCACCGACGACAGGCATTACCCAGCCAGGGACTCCTGCACTCTTGGCAAGCCTATCCAGATGGTCAAAGAACCTCTTACCATCTCCCAATACGTTCATAACAGCCCCAAAGTGGCTCAGAAGGCCCTTGTGCTTGGTTATGGTATTGGTTGGGACGTTACCGACTACAGGGTCAGTGGATGTAGACGTGTCAGGGCCTGGGTCCTGTCCTGCCTGCTGAATCGATGCCTGTTGTGCTGAGTAGTTGGCTAGTAGCTGGACTGCGGGAGTTTCATAGCTGCTATTGGCAGCCGTGAAGGCAAGAGAAGGCTGAGCAAAGATGCTAGAACTCGGCTGGGCCGCATTGGCCTGGTCGAAAGGAGCCAGATTCTGGCTTAGAGTGTCTAGGGGATCTGCCATTTAGAAACTTGGTGACCTGCTAGCTTCCATTCGCAACTGTTGGTAGAGGTTCATTACGTTCTCAGGGACAGAGTCAGCTCTGGCCATAAGGTCTTCCAACGCTGCAATAACGGTTGACTGAGGAATTACCTTCTGACCACGAATTGAAGATGGAGCAGTTACGGGTTCATTAGGTCGTTGTGTCGGGTGACTAAGGAGTTCAAGACTGTTTGGCGGTAGTGGAGCCCCAAGTGGCTGTTGACGTTGAGGAATAGGAGAAGGTCCGGTAGGAGCAGGCCCAGCCCCCAGCGATGGCGGAGGAGTACCACCCGGGGATGCCGGAAGGGGGACGGCTTGCTGAGCCTGCTCAAGCTGCTTGGCTTTCCCATAAGGTAGGCCAGTAGGTACTCTAACTGGTTGCCCAGGAGCTTGATCTGTACGTTGTGAGAATTGGCCTGGACCACTAACAGGCGGTGCTCCAACAGTTGCCATTACTTACCTTTCTTAGCGTCTCGCCTTCCCTGTGCAGAAAGCTGAGCCATCTTCTTATTGCCATACTTCTTACGACCAGCAGCAGCAGCGATAGCTGCACCTTTCTCACCGCCACCAGCGGCGGCAGCAACTGCTGCAAACCTACCTCCCTGGCCTAGAGGTGCTTTCTTATTGGGCTTAGCCATGTTTAGTCCTTAGAAGGGAGGAGTACCGGGTGGAATTAGCTCACCGACAGCGGTGCAGTTGACTTCGGTGAAGGTACCGGCGTTGACGGTCTGAAGGGTAAGAGTGACTGAGTTGGCAGCAGGGGCGATGACGACAAAGTGCGTCTGAGCAAAGCCAGATCCTGAGTCACCAACTAGACCTGATGCAGCATTGGCGCCTGCATAGGCGGTGCAGCGGAGATAGTTACCGGCAGCCGGAGTTACGTTGGTTCCAGCAGTAGCAACAATACCTGTCGCCTGAGCAGCGACCGCACCAGCCGCAGCTTCACCACAAGCACATTGTAGAGTAATGACGCCAACCCAAGTACGACCTGCTGGAACAGTTAGGAGCGTAGTCGCTGCCTGTGTCGTAGTGACAGAGGAGAAGGCGTCGAGAAGGTTAGCAGAGTAAATTGGCTGCGGGCCGGGAATTACTGCAAGAGTAGCCATATGTTAGTCCTTTATTGAGGGATGCCTGGTGGCCCTGGAGGTCCAGCACCGGGCTGGATCCCAGGAACCACGTTCGCACGATTCGCCAACTGTGTTTGAGGAGCGGTCCTAGCCCCACGGACCAACTGATTCTGCGCTTGCTTTACTAGATTGCCTGGGCTAAGCAACTGATCAAGCTGAGGAGCTTGGCCAGGAGGAGCCTGTCCAGGCTGTCCTGTCTGTGCCATCTGACTCTGTTGCTCTTGCTGTTGCTCCATCTGGATTCGAGTAATATCTTGCCAGATGTCTTCAATTTCCTTCCCTTCCTTGCGCTCTGAAATCATACGGGCGACTACATCTGGAGCCAAGGAGCCCTGGGCCAACTGACCTTCGATTGACTTGGTAAGAGTCATACGCATATCGTCTACGTCCATCTTCTGGATTTCACGAATTGGGGAGTCGATTTCAGGTAGACGTTCCATAACACTTAGTCGGGAGAGGTTATGAGCCCCTTGCAACTGGAGCATACGTACTGTTTCGGCGGGGTCGGCCCCGGAGAGAGATCGCACGTACACCACCATGTCTTCGGAGAAGTCTCCTGAACCCTCACTTCCCATTGTTCGGGCCATAGGTGGGATGAGTCCATAGGCTCTAGAGAAAGCGTCATCAAGGACAGTCTGGAGGTAGGCGACGTTATCGTCAACTGTAACTGTGAGCTGTTCCAGTCCTTTGCCGGTAGCGATGCTAGCCACTGGCTCCCCCGAGAGTTGGGCGGGAAATTGACCACCAAGGCGGATTGCCCTTTCGAGTCGATCAAGCTCATTGAATATCTGGGGGGACATATTGTTGACGAGCTTGTTGGCAGATGCCCCTGGCATTGGAACGATCTGGTTGACTGCTCCTGGTCCCATTGCCCAACGGCCCTGGTTTGAGGAGACTTCACCAATGACCACAGTTTCCGCAGAGACTTGCTGCCCAGCATAAGACATCACCATTCCAAAGAGTTTCGCCTGTGCGATGAGAGCAGCAATTACGTTATCAAATTGGCCGTGAAAGTCGAGGTCGCAAGAGAAACCACGAGGAATAATGACCATAGGCTGTCCAGGCACAGGCGATGACTGGTAGTCGAGGAATCCAATCCCCGGCTCTAGCATGGCAGTGGTGACACCATCTCCATCGAAGTATTCACCAATGGTGACGTTCTGGACTTCCTCAGTTGCCTTCGTCGGTAGGTACCTGTCAATATCTGAACCATACATAGCCCTAGCCTGCCAGACAGACATCTGGTTTGCAAAGAGTACATTGACAACATCAGGCTTGTGGGGATAGACTGTCCCTGGGAAGCAGGTAAGGGGATCCCTGACTTCAATAATGGGGATGTGGTATTCAGGGGCTGGTCTGACAACCAACGGTGCCATATCGTGAGTAACTAGCCAATATGCAGCCTGGCGCCTAGTTCCAGCTAGGTTCATTCTGTTGGTGTAGTCTAGAAGCCTCTGTTCATGCTTCTCGGCCTTTAGTCGCTGTGAGTCACTATTTGTGTCGATGAGTGGTTGGACATCAAGGCGTGGCATGCGGCCCACACGTTGAGATATAGTCCGAGCAGCAGCCCAGATAAGGTTACCAACAACCGGTTCTTCACCAGGCTTCACCAAGTCCTTGAATACGATGTCGAGTTTGTTAGAGAGTACATCCCGTACCCGTTGTCCTTGCCAGATACGGTGCTGGTGAGCCCCTTGGCGTTGCTTATAACACTGGTAGATGTAATCGGGGCTGACAGCCATTTAGCTATTATACACCATCTTTCGTGTATCTCCAGTACGCATATCTACGATTGCTCTACGTTCCATTAGGTATGGGGGCATATCAGGTACGTCGAACCATTGGCCATCCATAGGCATTCGGAGCCGCTTGATGTGGAATAGGTGAAACCAGGAGGCAAGAACCGTGTCATCGGTTTCCCCAGAAGGGTAGACAAGGAGTTCGTCAATAAAGGGCTGTACCTCTCGTCGTGACTCGGGATCACCCCAGGGGAGGTCGATACGCTCATACTCGAATGCTGGTCCAAGTGACTGAACTCCATATTGGGGGTCTACCTTGTTCCGATGCGTGGTGTGGGGAATCATGGTCAGGCCAAGTTCCAGCCTCATCTGCTGGTATTCCGTTGACTGAAGCAACCACCTCTGAGCTGCGTTGATCTCAACAACCCAAATAGGGTCATGACCCATAGATCTCAGTTTGACTGTCCACTGTCGCATAAGGGCCAGGTATTCTGGCGCCGCCATTCGTCTACGTCTAACCTGGGCAATGAGGTAAGACTTGTCCTCCTGTTCAACGTAAGCCCAGCATTGTGCGACGGCCCATTCAGTTGGGCTAGGGTCCAACGTACACATGACTCTAGAGTTTCTAGGGACCATCCAAGTCGTTCTCGAAGTATTCTTACACTTCTCAATCCAGTCTGGTTTGACGAGGGCGTCGTCTTCTGGCAGCTCCACCTGATTATAAATGAACTCGAATCGGGAACTGGTATGCTGTCCACTTCGTAGAGAACGCAGTTTACGGTATCCAAAGCGTGCAGGCCACAACACACATCCATCGGGCCACGGTTTGTCATGCAAGCACCGTTCTTTGCAAACCATACAGTGTTCCCCAGAGCATCTACCATCGTCGTGGGCTCGGTAAATGATTGGGAACCAGATGGGATCGTCGTTATCGTCTCGCTGCTTCCAGAGCTTTCCGTAGAGGTCGTAGCTTGTAAATCTAGTTCCAACTGTGCAGATGGTTCCTTCCGGTTCCAATCGGGAGATGAGTTCGTCGGAGAACCAAATGAGGAGTTTCTCGGCCGCTTCGGGCGTATTGCTATTCTTCGTATCAACGATGTCATCGGCAATGATGAGGTTTACACGCCAACCGTAGATGTGAGATCCAGCACCAGCCGCAATGAAGGTAGGTTCCTTCCTTGCCTTAGTTCCCTCTAGCAAATCAACAGTGATGGCATCTTGCTTCCACACGTCAGGATACTCTGGCTTGAACCTCCCAAAGTGCTTCTGGAGCTTATTGTTCCTCTCTAACTCCTGCTTGATCTGAGACAAGAACGCCTTTGCCATATTATCAGACTTAGAGATGAGGAGACAGGCATAACTCATCCCCATTGCCCTATATCGGCACATCTCCCAGATTGGATAGTCGATGGAGAAACACTGACTCTTGCCATGCCCAGGAGGACATAGGACCAGGAGCTTGGATTCCTCCCTCTTAGCAATCTTGGTAGAGATTTCATCCTGGAATGGAGGAGTGTCCCTCCCAAAGAACTCCCTCCTAAACTCACTGAAGTTGGTAAGCCAGCCCCTCTCCTGAGGATTCAACTCGTCCCAGCTACGTGGGGGAGGAAGGTTGACAGCAGCAACAAAGTCCTCCTGTACCCAGCCGGGAGAACCACCATGATCCTTCATCCCGTGGATATGCTTCCAGACTGTCCCGTAATGCCAGCCCAAACGCCTTGCCGTTTCTGATATACTACCAGTCTCGGAGAAGACCCGATTCATAGCTTCCTTGTCAGCAACCGTGACATGACGGCCTGGCTTACGGCCAGTCTTGTTTCCTTTGTTCCTCCGATTAGTCTGGTCTGTTCGAGCTACGGGCATAGTCGGTGTATACTATAGCATATCTAGAAGGGAATGTCAAGATGCTAATTTATCTTTCTGGTCCATACACCTACCCAGATCCTGTTTATAATACTCACTTGGCGATCAAGGAGGCAGATAGGGTACTGGCTCTAGGCCATACTCCTCTTATCCCTCATCTAAACCTCGTCTGGCAGATGGCATCTCCTAAGCCCTATGATGAGTGGTTACAGATTGATTTGGAGATTATGAGTCATTGTGATGTGGTATATAGGTTTGGTGGAGAAAGCCACGGTGCTGACGTTGAAGTAAGGGAAGCTGTAGAAATTGGTCTTCCTGTGATATATTCTCTTGACAAGCTAGCTGACTATGTAGTATAATTGCTATAACTACCCGAGTGAAGCGGTTTCCACGCCTGTCTCATAAGCAGGAGATTCTGGGTTCGACTCCCAGGGGCAGTACGAGCAGGGCAACCCGGGACCCTGCGTGATTTGCCCCCCCTAGAGTGAAATCCATATCCGAAAGGAAAGGGGATTTGGCAGGTGCGACTCCTGCTGGGGGCTCTATGGGAATGTCTCTTGTACGAACTGGCCGCAAAGGTGGCCGTAGGAATGCTGAGGAGAAGCTACGTAATGCCTTCACTAAGGCAGGCCCTTGCAAGATCACCCATGCGGATGGTAGTATTACCGTTGAGCGCCCTAAGAAGGGCGCAATTACGAAGTTCTAACAATCTGTTCTGTCAGTAGGTCTGGATTAGCACCCGCCGTTGGTCGGGGATGGTGACCCGAAGTACCAGGTAGTCATCAGTGGATAAGAGCCCCAGAAATTATCTGACCTTCAGAAATATTTGAACGGTATATATATACCAACGTTCAGGTGGGAGCGGTTGAGGTGGCCGGTTTCCATCCTAGGAGTTCATAGAAGTTGCTCGGTCTTCTTCTTTCTCTTTGCCCTTTCTCTTTCTTCTTCTAGGATGCTAGGTTGCCGGTAGGCAGAATCTGGATAAGGGAGAGATATATCCAGAGAGAGGATCAGAGAGCCCCGGCGGAGGGTGGTCAGGAGACCAAGGGCAGGGAGCCCGTCCCGGAGCCGGGGCATGGATATAGGCATCTACCTGCATATTCTTTATGGGACATATGGATGACTATGGCGATTTGTACCATTTGTGCATATTAGCACCCCCGGGTCATACCTCACATATGAGGCAATCTGCAGAGTTGTCCACATCTGAGGCAATCTGCGTAACAGGGTGAGAAGCACCTTTGCAGTCATACAGGGCATATGCCTGAGAAACACCTTTGCACACCTATGTACCATATTGCAGCTTAGTTCAGTAATGCAGTTACCAACCATTTGTTCCCAGAGTGGACAAAGCGGACAATTGGGATATGGGACATTCAGCCCATCTCGGAAGACTAGTCCGTTAGAGCTATTTCCCGAATAGTTATTGCGATTGGTCGCCGGGAGGCGCATACTGGTGGTAGGCCAGTCAAGTGCGATAAGGGCCGCAAGGGAAGGGGAATCACCGGCCACGCTTAGACGTGGACGTGCAAAGTCCCTACATAGCTTAGGTAGCACCTACCCTAAACCTAGGCGCATACACAAACCGCCAATCGGGACAGACAATTGGGATTATTGTTCTGTCAACGTGACTCGACAGTAGTCCTTACTGTCTGTCCCGACCATAGGACAGACTCGTACAATGCAAAGTGCGTTGTATTAGCGGCCATTGAAAGGTGGCTAACTATGGATAAGCGAGTGCTGGATGTCCTCGACGTGGCTCTCAACGACCCGGAGACCAACGACAAGTCCAAGTCGTTCCTCGAACGGTTCAGGGATGCCATCCTCAAGCGGGAGGAGTCCGACCGGAACGCCGCAGCCTTGGCCTCTGTCCTTCGGGACTTGACCAAGTTCGTGACGCAACTCTCGGCAACCTCTGCGCAGATCGAGAACACCTCACAGCCGGTGCAAGTGAGCGACGAAGTGTGGAATCCTCTGGTCGACAAGACCTCTGGCCTTCCCCACATGGTCACACTCGTCACCCAGGCTCGGGACTCGGTGAAGTCTCAGACGACCTCAGATGCCGACCGCTCAGCGGGCGATCAGATGTCGAACCAAGCCCTCACCCTGATCAACTCGGCGCTGTTCGCCGACATCCCCGAGTCTGTCATCCAGGCGGCGACACTCCTCCGTGAGGCTTGGGGTGGGACAGCTCGTCCTCCGGCCAGAGTCACGCAGGTGACAGAGGCTGGGACTCGTCCCAACTCCAACTTCCTCGGCAAGAGGGTCATCTACCGCTGTATGTACGGTGACTTCGAGCGATCCTCGTCAAGGGGTGACCGGAGCAACATCGTCGCCAACGTTCAGCGGCACATCCAGGATGCCCATCCCGAGCTGTTCGTCGGCGATGTGGCCAACGTCTCTTGGAGGCAGGACCAGTACGACAAGATGTGGAAGGACGGCATGTCGAGCATCGACATCGGTCCGATCAGCATCTTCATCGACGAGGGTCCCACCGGCCAGGATGTGTTCGCCGAGCGTGTCTCGGTTGGCGGTGAGTCGGTTCAGCGGGTGGCGGAAGTCACCTCGGAAGAGGTCGTCGCTGACGACGACGAGACTGATGAGTGACCGCCGCTGGAGAGGGTGGTAAATCCTCTCGATTCGACGAGACAACAGAAGAGGCTCAGGACCATAGGTCCTGGGCCTACTTCTGATTCTGCATGAAAGCGAGGTGTATATGTCTCCGCCGACCCAATTCAATCCTGACCATATTGGCCTCTCCCACGTCCACGTATGGCGTATCACCACTCACACAGTCAAAGGGGAACTGAGGCATAAGTACCATTATCTCATGGACTTGTGGGTGAGTCCTTTCGAGCCAAAGCTACCCCAGTTCCTATACATTCCAGTCCAGGAGGATTTAGGTGAGACAGCTTAGAGCAACAATTGATGGTGCAATCACGGGGCTGCTGGTGGCAGCCATCATCTGGTGGCGATTGTGAGGTTACATGCAAGACGCACCACACATCTGGATCGCTTGCGTGCTTGGCTTGATTATTGGTTTGTTCCTCTGTGTCTTGCCGTGTGCGCTCTACTTATATGGATGAACTATAACGCCTGGATGGCATACGATCGCTATGTTGCGTGGTGGTCACGTTACCCAGCATACAAGTAAGGAGTGAGCCTATGAGTATAATCTCAGCATTCTTGCTGGCCCTAAAGTCATGGGTCATGCCCCATAGTCCCTTTGACAACGTAGCTGTCTGTGAGAGCGGAGCTAATTGGTCCATAAACACAGGTAATGGCTACTATGGTGGTCTACAGGAAGATATGACCTTCTGGGTTACTTATGGAGGCTTAGAATACGCTCCACGTCCTGACTTAGCTACCAGAACTCAGCAAATCGCAGTTGCAATGCGAGCTAGAGACTCTGGTCGAGGCTATCGGCCTTGGCCCAACTGTGGATGGAGGGCTTCTCTTGGCTAAGAAGCTACTTGTGATCCTACTCTTGATGATATTAGTCAAGCGTAGATTGCCATACGAGTACAAAGAATGCATCTTCTATCACGAAGGAGGCTGAATGGATGATGATCTTTCTCTAGAAATCTGGAGATACTTTGACTCGGATGGTAACGAGCAAGGTTGGCAATGGTGCTGCTCTTGTGACCATCTAGGTCTTGGCTATCCAACCTTTCGAGTTGGAGTAGAGGCCTTAGCCAAACACTATGAGGAGGTTCACGAACATGGATAGCTGGGAAACTGCTGTCTGGCTAGAGCGTTGCATTGACGCTATTGATGCGATGCTTGTGTCAGGTATGCAAGAGGAGGAACAATCCGAGTTGCTAGTTGCCAGCCGTTGTCTGCGTAAGGTGAGACGTATACGTAACGTCAGATCCTACATGACTGAGGACGTGCCACTGAATGTAATCGAAGCTGCAAAGAGCATCTTCAACAGGAGTGAGGAGTGAAACGAATCGTATGGTGGCTCGTAGGATTAGCCGTCGTAGGATTCTACTGCTACTCCTCAGGGGCAACGTGGGCTGATGTATTCGATCTTGCATTCTGTGGAACGCTGATGAGCATTGTCATCTATCGGTATAACCGATACGGTACAAAGTTCTAGTAGTCGGGCCATGTAGGTTTACCAGAGGTAGAGTCACAGTAGGTCCTATCACTAAATGACTCCCTGCTGCCAGGTTCAATTCCTGGGTGGTCCACGGTCTTGTCCCACTAACTTCGGGTCCTACCGAAAGGTTCCTGGATCAAGTTGGTACCAGGGATGAGACTATGATGCAGTAAGTCCATGCCACATCAAGGAGTGGTATCGGTCAGAACCCAATAATAACTCTTTCTAGGCTTCCACCTTGGCCGGTGACTAGAGGAGCTAGGTTGGTACATGACTGAGGCTTACTGCATCACCAATCGAGACAACTAAACAAGGAGACTGAAATGGTCGTGGTTTCAGATCAGGATGCATGGGGAGGTTCTCCACTTCGTCCCATCTTGGAGACGATTGCGAGGAATCGAGATCCTGAAGTCCACGGAGGGATCAGAGAAATCCTAGACCGGCAGGATATCATTATGAGCTACTATGCTCGTCACCTAGCCGGTGCTGCATTGATGCCACAAGCTCGTGACCGAGTGACACGCTACCTAAATCGGTTATGGGTTCGCAACAGGCTACCAGAGGATCTCAGTGACAAGGAAGTCATCATCGGCTCTGGCATTAGTGCTGCTACCTACGCAGCAGCCAGGGTCAGGATGGGCTTTCCAAAGCCAATAGTCCTCGAACGGTATGGTGCTGAAGAGGTTGGCGGAACATTCGCCATGAGCATGAAGCCTGTGTTCTACCTCAACAGCCGTAACCGTCCTGGTCCAGTTGGTTTGCCAGGTGAGGGATTAGCTCTGAACTACATCCCTGGTGCAGTGATCCAACCCAGCGACATCAGTGACGCAGAGTATCAAACCAACGCTGACCTTGCTTGGATCATCAGGGCAACTTTGGCTGAGTTCGCCCATGTTGTTCCCAACGTCACTGCCGACTATCTGGATCTAGATCTGAAGGCCGGTAGGATCATAGATGCTCGTGGTCTAGGGGATGAGCAGGGCAGTCCCAATGGGAAGACAACCATCTCCTACCGGCAGTTCATGCAGCGAATGGGAAGTATGATGTTCCCACTCAAAGGCATGAAGCGAGTTGCAGTCATCGGTGGTGGTGATGGTGCCAAGTGCGTCGTAGAGTCCTTGCTTGGTATCGGTCCACCAAGGCCAGGGATGGCAAGTCATGACACAGTGGAGAAGATTGGTTGGTACTCAGCCAGTCTTCCAAACACCAGGCAGAATTGGATTGCTAGAGAACGGCCTCGGTATGGACGTTTGGGGGTCTTTCTCTCCACAAAGCCAGCTCGCCTTGCGAGGTATGGTACCGCAGCCGGTCCGATAGTGCCATGTCTTGATGGTACCATTGTCAATGGGCTTAGGTACGACATTGCAGTCATCTGCTGTGGCTACAAAGGATCCATTGTGGATATGGGTTCCATCAATCCAGAAGGTACAGCTAGGCAGTCTGGAAAGACATACTACATCGGCCCTTGTGCTGGCATACCACCAACCGACCAAGAGCGGAACTTCAGAGTCGACCAGTTCGGAAATGAGGTGGGAATATTCAGATTTGCTAATCGTACTGCATCGCTCGCAACCAAACTGCCAGCCGTGACAACTGAAAGGTGAATTCGATGAAAGTCGAAGTATTTAGGTGTGACCATCCACACAAACGGACTTACGCCGCAGAGTTTCAAATTAGCTATACCACTCCAGATGGTGAGATGGAAACGGTTGATGTCTGCCGTGGCCATCTTGGAGGGAGTGTGTTAGACGTGTTGGTGGGTCAAGCCATTGGCTACCTGGCCGTGGAGGCAATTTCTAATCCTACCACGTCATCCGATGCATACTTGTGCGAGTACAAGGGGTGTGTCAGAGTCTTTGGCACCGAACATGCTCGTACCATGCATTACGTCAAGGCTCACGGCTATAGGAGGGGAGATGGCTAGGCTTCGAGGAGTAACTGACCTTGAAGATGCATTTCTCGAATGCCGTGACTTGAAGCATTCCTGGCGAATCACTGGCAAGGCATCCTTGGTGGCTCCCAATCGAGTAGCTAGAGAAATCCAATGCACTCGGTGCAAGACCAAGGCCAAGGACTTCTTCACCATCACTGGTGAGACCTACAGGTCACGTCAGTACGACTATCCAGAGGGCTACCTGCTGAAAGGTCAGTCAGAACGTAAGCTGCAATTCAAGGTAAGGGACGCCCGCGCCGAGCTATTACGACGTGTCCTGAAAGGATCCAAGTGATATTCGCTCTAATCACCAAGACTGGCGATCCGATACCGGATACTGTTCTCTGCTTCGATCACCTCACTGACGAGGCTTCGAGACGGACCGCTTTCGTTAGAGCAGCCAAGACACCTCTTACTAGGTCCCACGTCAATGGAGTTCCTGATAAGGTCTGGAACATGGGGGACTTCAGGAATTGTACCAATCACAAGGATCTTGTCTGCATCATCTGTGAAAGGCGATAGGTGCCAACTGACCACAACTTCAATCACCCAATTTGCGACTCCTGTTGGAACGGGATCATGGGACCTCGCAAGCCGTATCGGGTAACTATTACCAGCACAGAGACGTGCTGCTGGTGTGGTCTTAGGACTCGTAGTGGCATCTACCGCCGCATGGTTAGTACCAAACTTCCCCACTGCCCACTCAACAAAGGACCAAAGGATGCCGCATGAACATTACCTAATCCTGGCGAGGAATGACATGGATCTAATCCTGCCCCAGCAGTGTGACATTCTCACCATCGGCCCAGTAGCAGCCAACACTGACAAGGAAGCAGGGGCTTGGGCTATTCGCCAGTATCCAGAGTGGCATATCGCTTCAGACGAAGAGATAGAAGCCTGGAGGAATCTTTGGGACACATAAAGGAGGTAAGCCTATAGACTAACACTACATAGCTCGCAACACCCATGCTGGGAAAGGGGATGGGTTTATCCATCCCCTTTCTCTGTGTCCAAAGTTATGTCCTCTATTACCTCTATTAGTCCTCTTTCCGTCCACAGGTATTCCACACATTTATCCACAAGCATTATCCACACATCTTTCCACAGGCTGTGTAAACCTTTATCCACACTGAGTCCACAGGAAGATCCACACAATATCCACCTTGACAACTCTTCCGGTTTGGCGCATAATGCCGGTACCAGGGAAACCTCTGGCCAAGAACGGATGTAACGAAAGGTGGGATATTGTCAAACGAAGAACAAGTCCTCGATCTCGTATGGGACCTTCGCAATCTTGCAGACTGGCTAGAGAAGCACTCTAGTGAAGTGCCAGAAGATTGTCTGATCCATGCGGGTGGTCAACCACTCCTCTTCTTCCCAAAGAACAGGGATACTCAAGATGTGGTTATCGAGTTGCTAATGAAGGACTCGGACCAGCATCACTTTGTCGAACGGATCAATCCCCATTGGGCTACTCGTAACTTCGGGAAGCTCAAAGTCGCAAGCATGTTGGTTGAAGCGTAATGACCATGCGTCACATACCTATCGTACACAAGGATGGGTGCCGATACGGTAAGACGCTTGTGGTAATGCCGACAACGGTGCGATATGAGGATACACATTTCCGAATCATCGACAAAGACGGCAACAGTAGGGTCGTGCAGCGTGTAAGCTATAGGTGCAATGCCTGTGGCGTAACACTTTAGGAGAGATGATGCATGACTATTTGCCGTGGTCCACGTTACTACTTCCCGGACGAAGAACCAGATTGGGATGACGAAGAGGAAGAGGAAGTAGAAGATGATGAAGTCCAGGACCGTTGTCCTTTCTGTGGAGTTCATCACAACCGTAAGCGTTGTTGGAGACAGGAAACTTACCTAGCGGCCTAGGAGGTGCCGTGGAGCTAGACAAGGAGCAAGTGGTAGCCATAGTGATAGCTATGCGTCAACGTGATCTATATCAGGAAGCGTTACAGATGCTAGCTCAGGCAGAAGGGAATACACTTGCTTTCAACGTACTACAAGCAGCAGATCAAATCAACAACCTACCCATAGGAGGTATTAGTGGACGACATGGGCACATCCGTGAAGCGACTTGAGAAGGAAGTGCTACAACTCCTTGCAGAGGCTGGTGGAAAGCTCACCGCAGAGGATGATGTGGTCTTCCAGGGTACGAAGATCATCTTGCCGGAGAAGAACAGTCTTCAGCAGACTGTGGATTTCCTACAGCGCAAGATGCAGATGGACGAGGAAGAGACTCGTTTCGGCAGGGTTTACAACTACCGACCCTGGGATGGTGCCAGAGCTACCATGCACGCCATCCGTCGCACCTTCGGTGCAATGGGTCAGGAAGCAACCTACACCTTCTTCGGGAAGCAGCCTCCTCAGCTCGTGGATCTTCCAACTGGTGTCAATACTACGGAGCAGGTGCCGTGGGGTAAGGTAACCATTCCTCTCCTACCCGGTACTGTATTCCACGTCGGAGCATCTGAGCATCCAGAACTCGGATCGATCTTTGCTCTTGCAGCAACTGGCCCCAGGAAGTATCGGTTCGAGATCGAGGGAGTCTTCAACCTTATCCAGAAGGAACTGGAAACCAACTCCATGTACCGGGGTAAGGCTTTCGATGGAGCAACTCAGCCCAACTTCCTTGACCTGTCAGGTGTCGATCCTGATAAGGTTGTCTACAGCCAGGAAGTTATGACTCAGTTGGAAGCCAACGTCTGGGCTCTCCTTCGCTACACCGAGAACATGCGTCAACTGTCCATTCCCTTGAAGCGAGCTGTCCTGTTCGAGGGTCCGTATGGGACTGGCAAGACGCTGGGTGCCTATCTCACTGCTAAGGAGGCAGTAGACAATGGCTGGACATTCGTTTACTGTCGGCCCGGTCGTGATGACCTTGACTACACCATCCAAACAGCCAGGCTTTACCAGCCCGCAGTTGTGTTCTTTGAGGATATCGACATCGTGGGTGGAACTGACGGTGGGGCTAACTCACTTTCACGCCTTCTCGACCTATTCGATGGTCTTCAGGCTAAGGATTCTGAGATCGTTTGCGTCCTCACTACCAACCACGTTGACCAGATCCATAAGGGAATGGTTCGACCTGGACGCCTTGATTCCGTAATCCACATCGGTGAGCTGGATGATGACGGCATGGTCAAGCTGATCACTTCAGTAGTTCCTCCTCAGCTCATGAGCCCAGATATCCAGTGGGATAAGGTCTGCCGGGCAATGGAAGGGATGCTTCCTGCATTCGTCCGTGAAGCCATTGACCGTACTCTCCGCTACAACCTGGCACGTAATCAGGGAAGGGCAACTCAACTGACCACTGATGACTTTGTGGAAGCAGCAGTCGGCCTTCGGCCGCAGTTGGCTCTCATGTCAGATGCTGGAGAGCGGGAGAAGCGACCGACTCTGGAGACTGCAATTTCGTCTACTGTCCGTGAAGCAGTATCTAGCCTCAGGATCAGGAACGAAGAATGGGGAGATAGCCAGATCATCGACCCCGAAGACTAGAAAGGAGCAAATGACACGGCAGAAGTCAAGAAGCTCAAGAGGGGGCCGCTTCGGCGGCTCCCTCAAGGGGAGCTACACAACAGGCTCGAACTGAATGAGGATATCTGGGAAGGCATTATGCTGGTGTGCTCAGCAGGGTCAACTCTGCTAGCTCTCGTAAACCAGTTTAGCTTTACCCAGGACTCAACGGATGAGCAAGAAATCATCCACTGGATCGACAACCTGTTCATTGCCCATTCAACTCTCGGAATGGCTATCGCCAAAGCATCTGGTATCAAGCTCGAAGACATGATGAAGTTTACAGGGAAGGGAGGTGGTAAGGGAAGTGTCATGGGTACCGTCCTCACAGGAGCGAAAGATCGAGGAAATGATCAGCGAAAGCATGGAGGTTATCTCTAAGCCAGAAATCCTCGAAGCTCTCATGGTGGTTGCTGGAGCAGGAGCTGCGGTCTGTGCTACAATGATAGGTGACATAAGCGAGTTTGGTCTCAAGACGGAAGGAACTCCTCCTGCTAGTCAGACGACAAAGTTGTCAATGCTAGCACTTCGCCAGGCAATAGCCAAGTACACCACAGTAGAAGTACAAGCTCACCTTGGTGTAGAAGGGTTCAAGGAAGTCAAAGAGGTCCTAGAGGAGAAGCTGAAGGAGGCAAAGCTGTAGAACCGTACTACCAGGATGAGTATTGCATCATCTACAATGCGGATTGCAGAGACGTATTGACTGAGTGGCCCTCTATGGGCCACTTTGTCGATCTCATTCTAACTGATCCGCCTTACAACGTTGGGAAGGACTTTGGTGAAGCTACAGACGACTCTCGAAGTAGAGAGGAATACACTAGATGGTGCGCCGAATGGTTTGCCCTTTCGCAGACGGTTTGCCGTAGAGCGATTGTCTTCCCTGGACATGGGAATTGGTCAACGTGGTATGACCCGTCTATACGAAAGCCGAGTTCAGTGGGCTGTTGGTACAAACCGGGTAACTTTGCGAGTAGTCATCTGGGTATGGAGGAATGGGAACCCTGGCTCTACTGGGGAACAAGAGTAGGCGGCTCTTCAGTTATCAAACAAAGCCTGTCGATAACAGGCGGAACTGGTGGCCATCCTACTCCCAAACCAATTCCACTCATGTCCAAGCTAATCCAGAAGATGAAAGCGACATCGGTGCTTGACCTGTTCTGTGGTTCAGGGACCACGTTGGTAGCTGCCAAAGCTCTAGCTATCCATGCGGTTGGGATAGAAATAGAGGAAAGGTGGTGTGAAGTGTCAGCGAGGCGTCTAGACCAGGGGGTTCTAGATTTCAACAAGGAGGCTGCATGAACATTCACAAGTTCCGGCTCACTAGTGAAAGTGGGAGTAGACTAGTTATTCCACTGGATGACTATTGGTGGCAGCGGTTTGATGAGCGGAACGGGATACGAGAGGTACGTACATTTCATTTGGGCGATGAGCGCCCAAGGGTACATGCATTACCAGTCCTCGTACCGTTCGTAAACCGCTACATTTCAGACTGTATCCACTCCTGCTTCAACCGATACAACGGGAACTACCAACTCCCATTCCACCATGATGAGGAAAGCAACTCCTGGATGTCTATCCTATGTCTTGTAGAGGTTTCGGTTCTCTTGAGTTTAGGAAGGTAAAGCAGTTTGAACCACCCCAATACGATCTAAGGGATTGCTTTGGTGAACCAGACTACTCATTCCATCTGAAGCCAGGTGAGATGGTTCTTTGGGATCAGGAGTTCAACCAGCAATATAAGCATGGAGGTTGCTTTGGGGGAGGACGTATTACACTCGCACTTAGATGGAGGAAAGAATATTGGAACTTACAAAGGTAAGTAACGGCTCATACACCACGTTCAAGGGCAAGAAAGCCCTCAAGAAAGAGGTCCCTGGAGACGAGAACACTCATGAGTGGAAAGTCACTCTAAACGTTCGTGGTCCAGTACAGAAGGACGGTCAGGACTTCTACGCAGTCCAAGCCAAGTGTAGGGCTGTAGATGGACAGGACCAGATGCCTCTTCAAGCACTAATCTCTGCTCTGTTTGAGTTGGAGATTTGTATTGGAGAGCTTGCTCCGATAATGAAGGAGTGGGTAGCAGCCAGGCAGGAAGTAAAGATTGCGGACTACCTGGGAATCGAAGCATCCACCGTATAAGAATCCTCATCCACTCCCAAGACCTCTCACTAAGAGTGAGGCTCAGTGTCCTGGGTGTGGGAGGGTCTTCGGTGGGAACACTACCTGCGAACTTCATAAGCGGTATCACAGGGGTGGCTCACTGACTTGTAAGGACCCCGCAGAAGTGGGGTTATCGGCCAGCGAAAGACGGGGGGTGGTAGTCTGGCACCGTCCAGGTCCTACAACGGGAAATAGACCGTTCCCCGAGGGTAATGGTGACAATCCAGACTGAACCACGATCCCCGAGTTTGTGATCCTGAAGTCAACACGGTGTCCTAGGGACCCTACATTGGACTTGATCACGACTACGCCAGAGCTTTCCACAAGCAGGACTTGCCGAGCCAGGGATGTGAAAGCGTTGGAACCAAGAATGCGGTGGGCTGGAGCCTCGGCGGACTCCTTCCGAAGATGGGCGATCCCAACAACGGTCTTGCCAAGGGCCACTAGAGGCTCCAAGCCACGCCGCACATCTGCATCCCGGTACGTGTCAGTCTCACCAAGCGCAGAAACAATCGGATCGACAATGATGAGTTCGATCCCTGGAAACTTCCTCAAGACCCTCATCAGGTCTGGAACACTCGAAGACGTTAGAAAGGGAATATGGCGTGCATCCCACACATGAATCCGATCCAGGTCAGCCCCAAGCAGCTCAGCCCGATGACGAAGAGTATCAGCAGGATCATCCTCAAACGTTATATACAATGACTCCTGACCAGCTTTACTCATTTCAGATGCTAGCCACATCGCTAGATACGATTTCCCTCCTCCTTGCAACCCTGCCAGAATTGACAGCTTGCCGTGAGGAACTCTATCTTCCCATACCCAGCTCACTGGAACAGATTGAATCGCTGATAGCGTTGTTGTTGGAAGTGAGGAATAACCTGGCGTTAGATGTACAAGCTCTCTTAGATGACGTTGGAAAGGAAAGTTAGTATCTAGAGATATATTATTATATATAATATCTAGATTATTATTATCTAGAGAGATATATATATTATAATATATACTAATATCCCCCTTCGGGGGAATAGATATATTATTATTTATATATATATTATCTAGATATAATACTCTAAGATCTCTAGTTACTTCCTCCACGTCTCCAGCAATCTGATTTGCCATCTTCCTTCCAGGTTCATCCCAATCCGGGATAATGCAAACCTTTGCATCTTGGAAGTAAGACGAGAACTCAGATCGCCAACCGGAAGAACCTCCTGAAACACAAGTAGCAACGAAACCAAGGGACTCAAGAGTATGAACATCCTTCTCTCCTTCCACAATGAAGATCCATCTCTGGTTGCTGATTGCATCAACCAGTTGAGGGAGACGATACAGCAAGCGGGGTACGCCATCGAGATTCCATTCCCATCCGTCACTCGTGGGACGACGCTGCCTGAATCGCTTACCAATGTATCGGTCGACAACGTAGACAAGCCTACCCTCAAGATCACGATATTCGTAGCTTGCAAGAGGTGATTCATCCGTGTTGTCAAACACATCTTCCCAGGTCAGGTCAAGTGCTTTGAGCACGTCACGAACATCACACCCTGCGTGACAATGTACCAACAACTGACCATTTCTTCCCGTCGAGACAGAAAGTGACTGGATTCGGTCGGAATGTGCGGGACAACGGGCTGAAACTGTGGTACCATTCCTGGTAACACCATCGAGCCTGGCAAGAAAGTCGGTTGGTGTCATAGGGGGACAAGTATACCAGTTCTAGGAAGGGAAAGTGCAAGGAAGCAGTGGATAACCCTGGGGATCTTCTGTGGATCTTTCTGGGGATAACTAGAAGGGAAACTGACGAGTTGAGTAGAAAGTACAATCCACATACCGACGAACTCGTAGTCCGGGGAGACGGGATCGTGCGAGCTGTACCCAAGAAGCGAACTGTCCAATACCCATACGTAAATCATCAGGATCCAACTGATACGGTGATTGCCAAGTTCTTCCGTGGTGAGCCGGTTGATCTGGATGCTTTCACTTCAGCCGTTGAGGCTTGGAACGAGTGGGCAAAGCGCCGTAGGAGTGGTCAGGTCTAATGGCTACGCTCATACTACATCATCAGGAAGACGAAGAGGTTGAGGTGACACCAGACTTCTGTTATCAGAAGGCTGCGGAGTGCATTATAGGTTCTTACAACGGTAGTGGCCTCGAAACTGCAAAGCAGTGGCGAGAGTTGGGAGATAGTATCTTCTTTGCTTACTACGAGAAGGTGGTGGTATGAAATACCTAGAAGCACTTGTTGCTCAGCAGAAGGAGAAGGTCGAACTCCGATGCGAGTATTTCGGTCAGACAGGGAAGCCAGTCCTCGAACTGAGCATGGATGAGGAGATCGTCTCAGTAGATCACGAGGGTTCAAGCTGGTGGGTTTACATCATGAGGTACGTTTACGAAGGACAGGAAGGAGAACACGAATAGCACAGACGTATACACCAGACCGCTGGCGTGACTTGAGTATTATTGCTCAGTCGGCAGCGAAGGTAGCGGCAGACCTCTACCTTGCACAAGATTCGGAGAAATACACTGGTGAGCGATTCCCATATCAGGAGTGGCATAAGGCGGTGTTCGACTCGACTCTGGAGTTGGTGGGGTTTCCACCTGATCAAGCATCAGTTCCCGGGGACAGTGGAGGTTCCAAACAACGAGAGAGCGGAAAGAGGCCTTACGCCGATACCCAATTCAAGTTCGGAAAGTACAAGGGAATGACGATTGGAGAAATCGATGATTCGGTCGGTTCCGATGGAAAGACAGGTCACTCCTATCTTGAGTGGTTCTCCGACCAGGGAGATGATTCGGACTTCATGGTCAAGGCAGTCAGGGGCTACCTACGTGCTGCATGATCGCTGGGCAGCAGTCCTCGATGTGGTGGGTGAGATGTTCTTCCAGGACCACAAGTGGGGAGATCAGTCTCATCTTGCAGATAGCCCACCAAACATAGAGGATCATACCTACCAGGTCGAGTCTAGGTTCGGTCTAGTAAGTGGAGACCTCTGTCGTTCCACCAATGAGTCCATGTTCCACAAGGGACGTGGTAGCTGGTCAGGAATCCTCCTAGAGGAGGTTGGTGAAGCAATGGATGAGGCAATGGCTGGTAACTCGAAACAGCTTAGGGAGGAGCTAGTTCAGGTTGCCGCAGTTGCAGTCCAGTGGATTCGTGCAATCGATAAGCGAGAAATGGAGGAAGATATTGACCAACCCTAACAAGTCGTTACTTGTACTCGTTGTTGACAGGTCAGGTTCTATGGCTACCAACAACTTCCATCTAGAAATGGAGGTGGCTCTAAAGAGCCTTATCGAGGATCAGAAGAAGGAGCCAGGTTACTGCGAACTGTATGTTGCTCAGTTCGACGACCAGTACCTTGTCACCTACGATGGTAACCTTCAGAATGCTCATGCAGTCAACATCACGCCTCGTGGCTCAACAGCCATGCTGGGTGCAATCGGCAAGACCATCACCGACGTGGGAAATAAGCTGTCTCGACTTCCAGAGTCAGAACGTCCTGGTCATGTAGTAGTTGCCATCATTACGGATGGTTACGAGAACCACTCCAAGTATGAAGAGTGGTCTAAGCCGTATGACAGCTACGAGAAGATCAAGTACATGATCGATCATCAGACCGAGAAGTACGGCTGGAACTTCACCTACCTGGGTGCCAATCAGGATGCGATTACAGTTGGAGCAAAGCTAGGTGTTGCCTATGCTGGGACCATGACGTATGCACCGACTTCTGCTGGGTCTGCTTCTGCGAGTGCTTCACTTGGAGCTTACACTAGCACGGTAAGGTCTGGTGGTCAGGGACAATACACAAACAGCCAGCGGAAGGGAGCGATGGCAAGCTAATGGCACTAGAGGCAAATGACCACGAGGCATTCCTTCTCGGCTTTCTTGCAGGATGTTGTCTTGAACACAAGGATGTGTTAGAAGACTTTACTGCTGACGTTACCGCAGAAGGAGTCATCAAGCCACAGTTCCAAGTGACCATGATGGGAAAGCGACTGGAGGTGAAAGTGCGAGAGGTTGGCGAACCCTAATGGGCTCAAGGGATACCGATGGGAACGAGCAGTTGCTCAATGTCTGGCAGCAGTGGGTTTCAAAGTCCGCAGAACAGGCAAGAGCAGAGAAAGCGAAGGCGACATCGAGGGAATCCCAGATTGGGTCATCGAGTGTAAGGACCAAACTGATCGTAGACTTGATGCATGGCTTGACCAAGCTAAGAGATCTGCGATACGAACAGGGAAGCCTTACTACTGTGTTGTCCAGAAGTCCAGAGGTCATAGTGCGGAGGAAGCCTATGTATACATGAGATTAGAGACGTTCGTAAAGTTCTTAGCAGAAAGTAGGCTTGTTGCGGATTCCACACGAGAATCGGATTCGTCGGCAGGAACGGAAGATGAAGGGACAGTTGCGCTGCGAATGGTGCAATCGTATGTTCCAGATTCCGAGGTGGCTTGAACAAGAACTGACTACCCGGAATGGCAGACCTAAGCCATTCTGGGAAGTCTGGGAACTCAAGCGAGAAGGTATCTTCTACTGTCAGAATCCCAGATGCATAGACAACAGATCGGAGGTTATAGTGGAAGAAGATGCCTGATGGATCAGTTTATTGGGATACAGACAAGGAAGTATGGGTTTACAGAGCTTCGGGGCTGGGCTCGTGTCTTCGGGCCTTGGTGGCCGCTCGCAGAGGAGTTGAACCTAGAAGTCACGACGGTGAATCTCTACAAATCATGCAAGAGGGTGTGCTGCATGAGGATGCGATTCTGCGTCGACTGGAAGCGGAAGGGATCACGCTCCTTGGCAGAGGTCAAACCCAAGTGGAACTCCCCATTCCTGGGACTAACGCTGTGGTACGTGGACACATTGACGAGGAGACGGCTGATTCTGTCGTGGAAGTCAAGGCACGAAGCCGGTCTGCGTACTATCGTTGGCAACGTCAGGGATTTGACGGGTTCCCGGAAATGGCATGGCAAGTATCCTTCTACGGAGCAGCTCTCCACAAACCCGTCCTCCTAGTTACAAAGAACCGAGACAGCGGTGAACTCTTCAAAGTCACAGTCCATGAGCTACCTCATTCACTGAATGACATCATAAGTCGTGTCTTGCTAGTAGAGAACCTAGCAACAGCTACTGAGGATTACCCTGCCTGTGACCGTGACGGGTTCATGTGCCGTTTCTACTTTCTCCACGATGACTACACAGAGAAGCCCGAGAAGGAGTACAGTGAAGGCAGTTATCGTCTCAAGTCGGTCATCAAGAAACTCCAAGACGCCAAGGAAGACCTCAAGATCGCAGAAGCTGAAGTTGCAGGATTACGAGACATGGCTATGGAGTTGCTACATGGAGAGACAGCAGTTGATGCCGGTACTTACAAAGTCGAAGTACGCACCGTTGAGCGTAGGAGACTAGATACTCAGAAGCTACGAAAGGAGTTGGGAAAGAAGAAACTCGATGAATACTACATCACCGAAGACTCGGAGCAGCTTATTGTCCAGGCTTCTTAGGAAGCTTGTAACTAAGCTCCGAAACGAACCAGTCATGATCCAATCAGCGTTACAGTTGCTTGGGTCAGGGATTGCCAAGTATGCGTTTCAAGTCTCAGCACAACAGTTGATTGAAATCAACGCCGTCACTGTGCCGTTGCTGGGTCTAGCAGTAAGGTCCGTAGTTACCCCTGTCAAGAAGGGAGGCTAATTGGCTGAGCCACTGAGGACGTGGATTGAAGATGCTCTATGCAAGGGAGTACCACAAGAGGTCTTCTTTCCACCTCCTGAGAAGACTGGAGGACGTGGTGGAGATGGACTCCTATACCTGGAAGCTAGGATGTGGTGTGAAGCCTGTCCAGTCCGTGAGGAGTGCTTAGAGTTCGCTCTTGAAACGAGAGCAACCCACGGCATGTGGGGTGGTATGTCACCACGACAGAGGAGGAGAATCTGGAGGAAGGGAAACGCCTAGTGGAGAAAGCAACATACGGTTTCTGGGGCTGTCTATCAGTCTTTGTAGCTGTCCTCATCATTGCTGGTATTACCCTCATTGGTTGGGATGTAGGCTGGTGGTTCAAGACTCAGAACGCTAACCGACAAGCACATCTCATTCGTCATGGCTACTCTAATCAGCAGACGTTGAGAGATGAAATAACCAAGAACATTGGTGATGTGGATCAGATCACGGTGCAGATTGCACAGACGACAGGTCCGCTACATGGTGCCTTGAGGGCACAGCGGTTTGCAGTTGCTGGAATCGTCTGTCATGATGCAGATCAAGTGACTGGTGATCCTCTTCCACAGGACCAAGCATCTTGGGTAGCAGCAAACTGCGCTAATGGCGTAGTCAGTCCGAGTAGTGGATACAATCAATGAGTCGTCCCTACCCACACGAGAGGATGCATAACGTCTATCCGCCAATGCTTTGGCCTGCCATGTTTCCACTAGCCATCATTATATGGATAGTAAGTGGAGACTGGCTTTGGTAGCCGCCCTTGTCGGCCTGGCGCTGATGATGGCAATGGTTTGTACCTGGGGTGGAATCGAGGCTCTTATGAGCCAAGGTTCTGCACTAGATACAATTCTACCTGCCATCATGATGTTCATACTCGCTATCGCATTTGTCTGTCTAGCAGCAGTCGCTGTGAACGACTACTAAAGGAGGAAACATGAAGAAGTGGCTTGCTTTACCATCGGTTATTCTTGCGGGTGTGGCACTCTTTGGGTGCAGCAGCGGTATCACGACTACATCAGGTCAGAAAGCGGAGAATCAAGCACAGGCAGCCGATACACAGATTCTAGTGAACAACCAGCCAGTACCCCACTACAACTACAGTCAGATCCGTCAGAATCTGATCGAGCTGGAGAATGCACAGGCTAACGGAGTCCAGACGACTTCCTTCTTCTTCAATCAGGGAGTCCAGGATCCTATTGGCTCATGTCCTAGCATTGGTGCTCCAATTCCTGTAAGTGACCAACTCACCAACCCTCAGCAGGTGATCAATGCCTACGACAATGGAGTATCACAAGCCGTCATTTCTCAACAGGATCCTACAGGCATATATACAGGCCAAGGGTCCGGCACCTATGTCATCTGCATCAACGACTCAGGACAAGCCTACGCCAGCTATTGGGAAGGGTTCGTTGAGACCGTCTTCGGACCAGCATCATGGAATACGACCACACATCAGGTACAGCTCCTCGGACCACCAACTGGAGGGTTCAGTAAGGCCAAGGGCTAGTGGACTATGCGGGGAGATTCCTACTGGTAGCAGTGATCTGGATATGGATCCTCCTGCTGACCTGGATAGAAACAGGCAAACTAATCCCGTGGAAGAAGAAAGGAAAGGTAGACGAGACAGAAAGATAAGATTCAGTCAGCGGTCAAAGTAGCTGATGGTGCTTTAGCTACTTTCCGTTCAGCCCACGACCAGCTACAGGTAGCTGTTGATAAGCTATCTGAGGCAAAGGATGAGCACAATGAGCTAGCTAGTCACCATGCACAACAAGCAGGCGAGGCTCATAAGCTCATTCAGCAACACAACAAGACCATCGACAAGCTAAAGGAGTTCTTGGGAGAGGAGTAATTACTCTCCGCCCTTCTGCTTGTAAGCAGCGACGAAATCAGCAGCAGACTCCTCTTCGGTCATATCCCCAAGGATATCATCGATCTCATCTAGGAGTGCTTCAGTCCTAGCCTTCTCGGCTTCAGGATCAGTTACATGCTTAGGGATTGGGGAGGCTTCGGCCTCCCCTTTCTTATGCTCTGATTTAGGTACTCTAACTTGTTCTGACATAGCTTATCCCGGGTTCCTCTTGAATTGTTGCTTCACTAGCTATCGTCCAGCTTCCGTAATCTTCTTTCTCTGCATAGTTTACATCACAAGTAACTCCATCTATGACAATCTGCTCTCCTGTCTGGTAGATGTGAGCCTCAGGATGGACTCTGCCAGAGGACCAGGCTATAGTTTGCCAGATGTACTGAACATGGCCATCCTTATACATCTGGTCACAGATGAAGTAATCACCATAAAGTCCAACTGGATAACCACTTGCCTTCTGGAACGCATCCACATAGGCAGCTATATTGGCCCAGTCTCCCTGGGGTGCGTCGTAGTCAACTGCTATGTAGATAGGGCTGGTAGTCGGCTGGTGATCGGTGACTGCCTGGAACTTGGCAGCATTGCCATCCACGGTACCACTAGAAGGCCCTGAAACCGCCCGGTTGGCACTATCCTCCCAAACAGTCACTAGACGCCTTCCTGTGGAGCAAATAGCTAGCGCTTCCAGGGGATTCACTAATTTACTAGTGTCGTGGCTATAGTATCTCGCTACAAATGAGTAATCTTCAGGTATCTTCAGTACATTTGGGTGGCTCCAAGCATAATCGATGCCTTTAGTGACTATCATTCCATTTCCTCCAGTTCCTCCAGTAGACGCCTACCCAGACAAGGCAAGCTGGTATCAGGGACCATTGCTGTAAGACAATCGCATAGTAGATCCAGAGGCCTTCGGCGAACAGGTTGATCAACCATCCTACTCGCTTCTTGTTCCCTGCTAGCAACAACCCTACAGCACCAGTAGTACACGTTACAGCTCCAATAATGTTTGTGAAGACAAGGCTACTCATCATCCCCTGCTTCTAGGTCCCAGATGGAAACCACACACCCCCAGGGAATATAGGTTAGATCCCCGTAGAAGGGAGTGTCATCGTATCCGCTTCCGATAGAACCTGCAATAAGGAGTCCGTCAACTTTCGCAGCGACAACAACTCCGAACGTAATACAGCTAGCGAACTGCGACACTCTGTCAAGCTGTTCAGGATCCGTCCATCCAGACTTTCCAGTGATGTCATTCCAGACGACTCGACAGATGTTTCCGACATGCTTCTTACCTTCTCTCTGTTTCACCAATTAGCCTTTCATACTCTTCCTCTTCCAGAATGACATACCTCTTACCGTATAGAGCCTCTCCACTTCTCACTCGTACTGGCGAAATAGGACTAATGCGGCAGAGGAAACTCTCCTCAAACCAATGCCCGATATACTCATACCTCCGACACTGAGCTACGTACTGATCTGCTTCCACCTTCTCTAGTAACTGCTGTGCTTTCATTCCTTGTCCCTTCTCTGTTCGTCGTAAAGTCCTTCACGTTCCATTACCTGTTCAAAGTATATCACCTGAGACCATTCAAGAAGTTCCAGATTCTGACGCTCCAGGCGAGACACCATGCTTGCCATAGCTTCCTCACGTCGACGATCTTTCTCCTGAAGGTCTTGAGCACGCACCTCAACCCTCGCTGCTACCCATGCCGTGTAATGGCTGATGACGTTGGCCCAGATCGAAAGTATAGCTACCCACAAGACGCTGTGAGTCCAGACCGTCAAGGTAGGAATGATTAGGGTGAACCAGACAATAGTAAATGTAAGATTCAGCTTCCGAATGAATCGGGGGGATCCTAGGGAGTCTTTCAGGCTCATACATGAAGCGACCTCTTAGTATGGACTAAACATGAATGGCTACCAGAACTGCAACTATAGCCATGACGAAGTTGATGATAACCCCTGCTGTCAAGATGGTTTCAGTCTTGTTGCTATGGTTGTCAACATTGTCAACTTCCTCAGCCTCAAACTTACCCTGAATCTTGGCAAGATCCTCACGGACTAGAGACATATCCTGTTGGATTTGAGCAGTAGACTCAAAGAGCTTCTCAGTCATCTCCAACTGAAGCTGGATTAGCTGCTTCTGAGTAGCTGGCCTGTCAGCATTGGTTTCGGCTGAGTTTCCGTTAGACATGATAGTACCCATTTATCATCACCGTCAAAGCTCCTGTAGGATTCTGGAGTCCTGCAATTATCTCACCGGGGGCGAGTACCCATGTTACAGCGAGAGGAGTGCTGGTGCTTCCTGAGAATGCGATAGCGTTGAGTAATTTAGTTGTTCCTGATACAGATGCTCCGACCGCAAGTAGGTCAAGGGTAAGTGTGGCAGATGTAAGGCTAGTATTGGCTACCCAAATCTGCTTTATGATACACTGCTGCACCGCAGCTCGTCCTGTAGTAATCGTGGCAGGAACAGTAAATAGAGTGGTATTAGATCCTGTCGGTTGTGCTGGTCCGTAGAATCGCTGAGGGAGTATCATTAGTTATTCAAGATGTTTAGTAGTTCAATATCATCGGGAGTGTCAGGAGTGTAGATCTTAGCAGCGATTGGAAAGATGATACTAGTAGGATTGGCACCTAGGGCTAGAGTGTTAGTCTCATACTGAGTTTGAACACTAGGATTGACAGTAGTAGTGGACGCTCCTACATATCCAGTACGGGCAATGGAAGTACTCATTATGGGACCTCGTAGCAGGTAAGGAGGACTAGGTTGGCCCAGCCTCGCTCTGGCGACTTCTGACGGAACACCTTGAGAGCAGCTACTCTAACATTGAGAACAGTAGTGTGTTCCTCACCATAACCAACTGGCTGGAACTGCACAATTGTCTGACTGTCTCGTAGTCCTGACAACGTAGCCTCAATATTAGCAGCTAAACCAGCTCCGCTGAGTGGATAAGGAGTCTTGTTGTTCAGGTCCATATACTGGTAGGCTTTCACAGCGATCTGGTAGATCCTACGAGGCTTGACACCGTAGATAGCCCCTAGACCAGCCTTCTTCAGAATAGGAGTGTTGTTCGGTAGGTGGACTATATCCTGGGTAAAGGTGACTCTAGTAACAGCAGTTCCAGACGAGACTCTCACAGGGGTTTCAAGGTACGTGGGAGCTACATAGCCAGCGGGAGGGGTGGTACCAAAGGTCAGACCAGCTATAGACGAGAGTGACATGAAGGTATTACCACCATCCTGTGACCACGATAGAGCTAGAGCAGAACCAACTCCTAGTGGAAGGCTACCAATCTCTCCCTGGAGAATCATCTTCGTCTTGTCAATGTTCCAGTCCATAAGTGACGATGTGAGATAGCCAGTAGCAAGGTAGGCTGACTGCTGCATCCAGACTCCTGTACCAGCTATAGAGAAGACAAGCTGTCCGTGAAACACAGTAGCATCCGCCATAGTAGCGACAGTACCAGTATCAGCAATACCAATATGAGTAGACCAACCACCAGTGGTCGGGAAGTAGACTCCTAGACCAGTATAGCCCTTGATTCCAACACCAGTGACCGCTGCTTGAGGATTATTGATAGTAAAGTAGGCTTTGTCCAGGTATGAAGTACCTGCTCCAATACCGTAGTCATAACCATCGTCAGCGCCAAAGGCTTGGATCAGCTCAATGGTTAGAGTTCCATTGCTCTGTGGGAAAGCACGGTAGAGAACTCCCAACCCAACACTCGTACCATGAGTCCCTTGGCGTCTACCACCAATAAGCATACCGGCTCCCAGGAATGGGATAAGGGTCAGAGCAGTCTCACCAGGAGGCATAGCGACTGCTACGAAAGGAGCGTTGGTTCCATCCCAGGCATAAATCTGAGATCTACCAGCCTTGGTTGCAGCGAAGTAGATGAATCCAGCAAGCTCGCTAATATGCGACACTGTGAATCCATCTGGTAAGATGTAGATAACGGTTGACGTTGAGCCAGGGCCAATGCTGAAGAACTGCCATTGAGTAGATGATCCAGGTACCAGTCCAGCTCCGTAGAGTGAATCCTTAGCCCACGCTATGACTTCACAGTCATTCACGGTAGAGTAAATAGCTGGATTACCAGCATTCGTGGCTTCTAGGTCGTCCAGGTCAAAGGTGCTAGTAACCGTTGGAATGAGGCTAAGCCACTCAATAGAGTTGATCGTGGACAAGGAAGGAGTACCAACTACAGCCATGTCAGATATATTCCAGGTGGCTTTACGCCAGTTCCAAGAGATGCCTGCTGGAATGGTATAGTAGAAGTAGTTAGAGGAGTCCTGCTTGAACCTGACAGTTAGAGTATCAGGACCAGGATTGCCATTGATGCTAGCAGCCCAGTCGATACTGAATTGCACATAGCTAGACCAGTTCTGAGATGTTCCATATGTATAGACTAGAGGATTACTACCAGGACCAAAGGTGAAGCGAAGGAAGCCAGTTCCCTCTACCTGCCCATTGGTGATAATCTGTGGACTACCACCAGACTGTGAGAAGTTGGTAATAGCATCAAAGGAGTTTAGCTGGGTATTGGTACCAGTCGGGATTTCACTTACTCCCTCTACCCCAACTGCACACCAGACATTCTTTCCGTCAGTAGCCAGATCAGATGCTGAATGACTAACAGCACCATTAGGAACAGTAGTAGCATCTGAGCCATTGGAAGTTGAGACTCGGCTTAGGTTAGGACCACCTACTGCGGTGTAGATGTATCTATCCGTAGCTGCCATAGTCCCTGTACCAGCAGTTACAATCTTCTGAGTGCTAGGAAGCAGGGAAGCCTGACCAATGGTGGAGAACAGATCAACTCCTACCGAAGACTGGAATGCTCTTTCCGATGGATAGTTAGGAAGGTTCTGGTCAATCCTAGCCTGTCCTGCTCCATAGTCCCAGGAACGTTGGCTGACCCAATAGAGGAGGTCCAGCTTGTTCTCGGTCATCTCCTCGTTAGAGATATCAGTACGTTCCAGCAGAGTATCAGCTTCAGTGACTAGGTAGGCAGTCTTCCAGGGCGAAAGAAGCTCCCTATCCACCTCCCAAGACACAAGGTAGCCGACACCATTCAGGGCAAAGTCATAGAGATAAGGCAGGGAACCATCAGCGAGAATAGCCATTAGATACCAGTCTGTCCAACCCAGACCTTCTGAGGAACACGGTCAAGGCGCTTAGCACGAATCTGTGTAGCTCTGTCATACCAACGCTTCTCAAGGTCGTTGAGCCATTGCATATTGAAGTTACTAGGTAGAGGAGTTGCCTGCTCACGGTAGAACATTGCTTCATCCAGACGCCATCGAGGCGTCATACGGACACCGACCACGTAGAGAACAGCACCAATGGCAATAAGATCATCACCTTCTGCTGGGAACGTTGCGTCAAGAACATCTGTCTCGTTGACAAGGTTAGGCCAGCGCTTCTCATAGAGGACATGGATAGCTCTACCTGGCATACCAATGCGCTCATAGACCTCGAATCCAAGACCAGTAGAAACCACAGACGTATCGTAGGTGTTTAGGTCAGAGTGATCTACGTCCATATACCTATTGAAACCTGGGAGTAGCCATGCAACACGACGGACTGCAAGTGCATCAGAAGGAGCTGCATAGATCCAGATGGTAGGCTGGAATGAACCAGCAGTAGTAATATCCCACTGTAGCTTGGGGAAGTAGAAAGAGCACCAGTCGTTTAGAGCAACGTTGACACCTTCCCAAATAGTCTCATGCAGGAAGCGAGGATCACGACGAGCGAATGTACCGCTGGTGTGAGCAGCAGCATAGCTAGACTCGAATGCTCTATTAGCAGTAACGGTCCCAGGACCAGCAGTCCCACTATTAGCAACAGATGCAAGTATCTGGAATAGCTCAAAGTCTACCTCCATACGTGAACCGACAGGCCACTGACTGACATCATTTACTGTAAACTGAATACTACCGCCAGTAGGGGTAGCAGCAATATTAGAAGTAATGAAGTCAATGGAGTTCACGTCTTCCAGAAGTCGGTAGACACGAAGCTCTATATCTGATAGCTGAACGTTGCTGATGGGAAAGGGCATATTACTCTTCCTTCTTCTCCAACGTAATTGGAGGCTTACCAATTAGTTCTTTCGCTACATCAGGATGGTAGGTCGTTGCCATGTCGTCCGCTCTAAAGGGTCTTCCGAGACGATCTGATTCACTCAGGGCACGAATAGACTGCTTCGTCTGAGTACCCCACGGCAGCGACCCTTCATCCACGGCTCGCTTGAAGAGTGCAAGCTCCTGGTTCTTGTTCTTCTCTGCCTCGAAGGCGCTGTAACGATCACAGAAGATTGTCATAAGTTTGCAGCCAAAGCAATCTTCTACAAAGAATGGATGGGTTTCAAGATGTTTCATTAGACCACCTTGTAGGCTTGGATACCTGTTCCGCCGATGTCGGAAGCATAACCGGACAATAGAATCTCATCTCCTGTAAATACTGAGCCTGGAGGAGCTAGGGTAATGTAGGTACCATACCCGGTAGGGGCATTCGTGGTGACGGCATTCATTAGTTCCTCTGCAAGTATATCATCAATTACGTAGGTTCGTCCACCAAGATAGAGCCGCTGTGGCGCAGACCAGGCAGATTGGTCAGTTCCCATAGTCTCAAAGCCTCGTGGTCCAAAGAGGTACTTGTTACGAGGATTCTCAGTCCAGGGGTAAGGACCAATCCACTCTTCCCAGACTCCATTAGAATTGCGAATGACAGTAGACGGTACACCTCTATGAACCCTGGTCCAGAGGCTAAAGACAGGCTCAGTCTCTAGAGGGTAGTTGATACGATAGATCTGAGGGGATGGGAATAGCCACAGAGGTCCAATATCATGAGGGTTACGGCTGACCGTAGCAACCGACTTCCATCGAAGCCTCAGGTAAACAGTAGGAGTCTGAGTGGCTAGACCAATATGGGGCGGTTGGGCCGGAGGAGGAGTAAGACCTGCACGACCCTGTAGGACAACAGATACTCTGCTTCGGGTAGACCGAATGCGGCTGTTACGAAGTTCGACCTCGACAACGATGGGAACAGTTCCCTTGGTGGCAGGAACCTGCGCTCCGTTGTGAATAATGATAGCAGGAACTCGGGTACGGCTTAGAAGCCTTGACCGATGCTGAACCGCCAGAATTACCTTGGCATTAGGAGTAGGAACGCTGGGAGGTGGTACTGCTGGATTGCGTTGTAGAACAGTACGGTTGACGAACGACCGTAGCCTTGAAACAATGGCCGCTCTAGTAGCGTCAGGACTCTCCTGAATTGGCTGAACTGGCGGTAGAGCGAAGGGAGCCGTGGCGTACTCACGAGTGATAGTATGAGTATTGAAGCCTTGGCTGAATAGACGCTTGCTCGTCTTGACAGCAGTTACGTTGACAACGATTGCTACAGTAGTACCGGGTTGTGCTCCAGTAATTACCTCAACCGAAGCATTGATGATTGTTGTGACATTAGCAGACTGACGGTAGAAACGCCGACGTTGCTGAGTGTCAGTAACAACAATCGCATGAGGCGAAGGAACAGGGAATGTGCCAAGGCGTCCGGTATTGGATTTGATTACAGGCGGGTTGGGTTGACGCCTACCAAGGCGTGCCATTACCAGCTCGTTCCTACGAGAACAGTTGTATTAGGAGCGACTGTTACATTACCAATCTCACCTGGCGCACCACCAGAGCTTGATGGAGTAGCAGCGACAAAGGCGATAAAGGTAGCAATCCCACCAAAGGCAAGACGGTTGTTTGTCCAGTTGGCAGTATCTGTATATGCACCAGTCGAGGAAACAATGCGCTCACCAGTGAACAGCAGGTTATTAGTAAAGGAGTGAGTGGCATTGGTCCAGGTATTGCTTGTAACCGAGCCAGACCAGCCCATAACCGTAAACACCAACTCATTAGCATTTGTAGTGGTAGCAGTGGTACCAGTAGCCTGGGTCTGCTCAGTAGAACCACCATCACGGCCCACTGCTGTCTTGTCTAGAGGACTAGAGTTGACGTTCCCTGTATACTCATGCTGGTCAATATTGATAGTCCCATTGGATCCTGAGAATGACCACGTAACATTCTTAGACTCAGCAGCACCAGCGATCTTATATGCCAGAGCTACTGTAATAGCACCATTGGAACAATCCTCATGAAAGGCTACTGAGTAACCAGAAGGAGTAGTAACACTAGAGAAACCAGACGCAAGAAGGCAGACAGATATAAGCAGATCACCCTGCGTTGGGGTGTTAGGGTAGGAACAGGTAAGGGTAGTGTTATTACCCGTGCTAGCAGTACAGTCTTGTGCAGTAACTCTAGATATAGCCATTAGGTCCAACCACCTCCTGGATTGGAGGAATTACCTAGATAGCTTAGCATACTATAATAGGGATTGGCAGTACGCCAGATGTTAGCTGGGTTGTGGGAGTCAGCCAGAATATCAGACTCGGACAAAGCACTATGTCCAGCATCCATAGTAGGAGCGACTAGCGAGTCGTTAGTAACAGTAACGGTGACAGTACCACCACTCTGAAGGATAACATAGCCAGGAGATGTAATGGCGCTACCAAATCCACTACTCCAAGATGCAGCCCAGATAGTAACGTGGTCCATTGTAAAGCTATTAGGTCCCGCACCAGCATCGGTAGCAAACTGACGGTGGGTAGTAGTATCAGACACGTTGTTGTTGACTGGCATCCAAACCCGAGCCATAGAGTTACCTGACCACCCTGGGTTAGAAGTTCCACCACCCTCGCAGATAATTGGATGACGGAAACCAGCACCAGTCATAGAGTCTAGGATTTGATTATTAGTGCAAGTACCGGCAGTTGAGATCATCTCAATACCGTCCATGTGGTTTACGTCAGGAGTTGGCTGACTGGTCCCCGCACCAGTCTCAAAGGACAGTAAGACGTTCTTCTGAGTCATACCCTGAATGACACAGTTGGTAGCTCGCTTTAGGAAGAAGGAAGATGTCTTTATGTCATGCAGACTTGGACCGTACCAGCCACAGTTGGTAGGACCTCCTGTCACAGCACCACCAGGACCAAACGTGACGATGCCCCAAGGGAACACCTGCCATGCGGTCACACCCGTATAGTCCTGATGGTCTGTATACCAAAGGATCACTCTATCAGGGTCTGTACCTGACAACGATAACTGAGTACCACCAATACTACCATAGTTGAAGCTAGTGTTGACGAAGGCAATCCCACCAAGTACGAGACGGGACACGTAGCTATCAAGGCTTAGGATTCCACCATCACCAGTCCAGAGAAGATTCCCGTTGGCGTCAGTACCACCGCCTTGACAAATCCATCCTAGTGGATCTTGTGCCATTACTTGCAGCCAACCGTTATACTTACCACCAGTCGGTCTCTGTGCAGGACCAATAAGTGAGGATCCAGCAGTAATAGAACCAGATCCCCCCGTGCAACCAGTGAAGCCACTGGAGTTCAGTCCAGTGTAGGTAATAGTCTGAGGTCCATTGGATGAGTTGATCTGGAACGTTGCTGAACCAAGCCAGTCGGCATCCCCCGGCTTAGACAGGGCAACTGAAACATTATCAGTCGTGTTGATTGTACCCAATGGTAACGTGCCAGTGGTTGCCGATGTAGTACGACCAGCACTACCCAACTGCATGACACCAGAGTTATAGATGCCAGCAGTCATCGTCCGTGGGCTATTAGCCGTGGTATTCGCTACGAAGATAGTAACATCGTGTAGGGGCGAGTTGATGTAACGCCAGATGTTATTACCAAGGTCCATGACCCCTTTAGACTTTGCCATAATAGAGCGAGCACTATTACGGACAATAGTAGGTCGGACTAAAGGGCGATCATAACGAACAAGCGCAGCCGGAGTTGTCGTATAGACAACCGGAGGCGGCGCTTGCAATACCCCAGGGACGGTCCCTCGCCCCGCAATCGGGGCCATAGGTTAGATCCTTGTAACCCACATAGAGCTAGTCACACCAACCTGCTGTGCAGGGGTAATTTCCAGCCCGAAGCCCATGTTACCTGAGTTGAAATAGTCAGGCTCATCGCCAAGCGGATAGTCGTAAATGACGGTACCACCGTTAGGAGTCAAAGACCACTCGTCAAAGTAAGCCTTGACAGTCGGTTCAGCGGTGAAGTTGAAAGCACCCGCCATGTTGGTAGCCGCAATGGTACGACCTGACACCTGAAGAGGAGTTGAAGCAGTGGAGGTACCAGAGGTAGCAACAGTGTAGACATACAGACGCACGATAACAGGCGTGTTAGATGCAGTAACACCGTTGAAACCAAGACGGACCTTCTTCAACTGAAGCCCATAGTCAGTAGCGGTAGAGGTAACGGTCATTGCCGTCTGGAGAGCCGGAGAAGCAAGGCTGTTCCAGAACGTAGCGCCGGAGTCGACCTTATAGATAGGAGCAGTCATTCAGGTACCTTTCTAGCTGTAATTACAAGCACCGGCGCAATCGTCGGCGTCAGGGCGAATACACGTTGGAGTGAGAAGGTCGTCACCAGAACCCTGGATATGAGCATCGTCAATAGGATTTGGAACAGATACCATGCGATCCCTCGTTCCGGGAATGGGGTCAAAGGGGGCTACCATATTCTGTTCAACGTTTCGACCACGAGCCTCACCTTCACGAGACGAGTCGTAGTTTACTGAACCATCGGGATTCTGACGGATAGGAGGATGACTAGCACCACCGTAACCACCCTCCATGCCACCAAGATTAGAACCCGCCATACTTAGCCCTCACCAACCATAGGAGTAGGATCTGGAAGACGATGCGTTACAGGCTGCCCGTCGAATGGGTCGTACTGAATTGGCCAGCGGCCAATAGTAGCAGTCTTACCATCCGAGCTAACGGGGACCTTATTCTCAACGTAGCTGATGTTGGAACCCTGGAAAGCAGCATCCCAAGTCGGCATCATACCAAGACCCGAGACAGGAGACTGACCAGCAATGTTGTCAGTATGCATTGCATCTCGGATAGTGGAGTCGACACCTTCAACGGTCTGACCGGCATTAGTATTGACAGACTCAGCCGACTCGCCAGGATTCATACCAGTGGTCGGTTCTGAACCACCGAAGCCATAAGTTTCAGCCATTTAGTAAACTCCTAAGCAGAGACGATAGAGTTGCAGGTGTAAGTCGGAGTAGTAGCAGTACGAACAAACACCAGGAGGGCATTCTTGCCAGTAGCAACCGCAGTGTTACCCTGGAGAGTAACGCTTGAACCACCAGCAAGGGTGATGGTGTTAGTACCCAGGTTCAGGAGAACGCAGGTAAACGTATCACCCACTGCCGGGTTGTTAAGAGCAGCATCCAGGTTCGCAGCAGTATCCGTGGTAAAGGTCACAGCACCGGCATTAGCCGAGGAGATAACCCCACCGATAAGCTGGGCGGCAGTCATGGTCTGAGAGCCAGTAGTGAATGCCTTGGTAGTGGTAGTAGTAACAGTAACCCCGGACTGGAAGGCAGTAATGCCGGGCGGATAGGAAAGGGTAGGCATTCAGTATCTCCTTATGCGTTGAGAGCGCCAGAGCCAGATTCAATACGGTACAGAGCAGCGGTACGGAACCGTGCATAACCCAGGAGGGCATACCAGCCGTAGTTCACGATGCGCCGCAGACGGTCAGTCACAGGAGACTGAACAAGGTGAGGATCAATAGCAACTGCCTTAGCGAGAGCCTGCTGGCCGACGATTACAGTCGCATACACGTTGGCACCACCGGAACCAGCACCAGCGAAGATGGGAGCACGAGGAGTCTCGACAAGAGCCATACCCTCAAGAGCACCAACCTCACCAGCGAAGATCGCCTCGGGCGTGCTGTAGATGTGAGCTTCACGCCATGACGTGTTAGCTGCGGCAGAGGTCGCAGACCGAACGTCATAGCTCACATACGGGTGAATGAACCCAACATAGTAGTTACTCTTCTTCGGGACAGCCTTGTTAGCCCGCATGTTAGCAACCGCATTACGGAGGTCAGTAGTAGAGCAGGTGCTTGAAGTGGTAAGGTTACCAC
>Ga0070730_10000506_pt1 | contig 45162 bp, 41 predicted proteins | sample Coa_R1_3_FD_66447 | JGI IMG/M metagenome (GOLD analysis project Ga0070730, IMG submission 66447) | Surface soil microbial communities from Centralia Pennsylvania, which are recovering from an underground coalmine fire - Coalmine... | ecosystem: Environmental > Terrestrial > Soil > Unclassified ...
ACCGTCTGTCGGTCGTGCCGATCAAAGTGCCGTCGCTGCGCGAGCGGCGCGATGACATCCCGCAGCTGACGCGCTATTTCATGGCGCGCTCGTCGCAGAGCGCCGGCGTCGGTGCGCGCGAACTGGGCGAGGACGCGATGGCGGCGCTGCAGGCCTATGAATGGCCCGGCAACGTGCGCCAGCTGAAGAACGTGGTCGACTGGCTGCTGATCATGGCCCCGGGCGACGCCAAGGACCCGATCCGCGCCGACATGCTGCCGGCCGAGATCGGCTCGATCGTGCCGACCGTGCTGAAGTGGGAGAAGGGCGGCGAGATCATGAGCCTGCCGCTCCGCGACGCGCGCGAAGTGTTCGAGCGCGAATACCTGTTGGCCCAGGTGACGCGCTTCGGCGGCAATATCTCGCGCACGGCCGCCTTCATCGGCATGGAGCGCTCGGCGCTCCATCGCAAGCTGAAGTCGCTGGGCGTGCTGAACGGCGACCGGGCGATGAAGGTCACGCCCTGATCGCTGTGGCCGGGCTTGCCCCACGGCTGTCAGGCTTAGTTTCTCCGTCATCCCCGCGCAGGCGGGGATGCAGAGCCTCAGGTTCGGGCGCCAGGCAAAGCAGCGAGGATTTCTGCGCACCACCGAAGTCTTCGTGGCAATCCTGGACCCCCGCCTGCGCGCTAGGGGATATGCATTTCTCCACTTCGTCTTTTAATTTCAATCGGTTGATTCAAAAATTCCATCATGCCCGGGCTTGACCCGGGCATTCACGTGCCGCCACTTGAGCCCTGTTAGGACGTGAAATCGTCTTGCCCAACCACGTGGGCGCAAGCGCTTGCTTGCGCCTGGATGGCCGGGTCAAGCCCGGCCATGACGATGAAAAAAGCTAACAACCTGAAATAAAACAGAAAGATATGTATATAACCTAGCGCCTGCGCGGGAATGACAAAAAGAAGAGACATGCGCGTGGGTGCCCGGGACACGCCCGGGCGCGACGGAAACCTTGTGTCATGCGCCGATTTGAAATGCCCGGCGTTTCAGATGGTTGCGGTTGCAGAGGGCGCGCTTCACGGCGGCGGATCCGGCCCGCATAATGGCAGCCACGGTCTCGCTTCGGGGGGTTCCCAATGTCACGCTTCGCCTATGTGAACGGCCGCTTTGTCCGCCATGGGATCGCGAGCGTCCATATCGAGGATCGCGGCTACCAGTTCGCCGACGGCGTCTATGAGGTCATCGCGCTCGCCGGCGGCCGCTTCGTCGATCTCGATCTGCATCTGACCCGGCTCGAACGCTCGCTGGGCGAGCTGCGCATCGCCAAGCCGATGAGCGACCGCGCCCTCGCCATGGTGCTGGGCAATCTCGCCCGGCGGAACGGCATTCGCGACGGCAGCGTCTATCTGCAGATCACCCGCGGCGTGGCCCCGCGCGACTTTGCCTTCCCGGCGAATGCGGAGCCCCAGGTCGTCGCGACCGCGCGGCGCGCCCGCCCGGTCGACCCGGCGGCGCTCGCTCAGGGCGTCAAGGCGATCACCATCCCCGATCTGCGCTGGGCCCGCTGCGACATCAAGTCGGTGGGCCTGCTGCCCGCGGCGATGGGCAAGCAGGCGGCGCGCGAGGCCGGAGCCTACGAGGCGTGGCAATATGACCGCGACGGCTTCGTCACCGAGGGCACGTCGAGCAATGCCTGGATCGTGACTCGCGACGACGAGCTCATCACCCGGCCGCCGACCCACGCGATCCTGAACGGCATCACGCGGCTCGTGGTCATCGAGCTCGCCAAGGCGGCGGGGCTGCGCTTCGTCGAGCGGCCGTTCACGGTCGAGGAGGCGCTCGCCGCGCGCGAGGCGTTCGTCACCAGCACGACCTCCTTCGTCATGCCGATTACGCGGCTCGATGACGCGACGATCGGCGACGGCAAGCCGGGCCCGTTCGTCGGCCAGCTTCGCGCGCGTTACCTCAGCCATATGGCCCGGATCGCGGGTGCCGGCGCATGATTCTCGACCGGCCGGCCGCATTCGTCTTCGACTGGGACAACACGCTGGTCGACAGCTGGGGTACCATCCAGGCGGCGCTCAACACCATGTTCGCCCAGATGGGCCATCCGCCCTGGACCATGGCCGAGACCCAGCTCAAGGTCCGGAAGTCCTTGCGCGATTCCTTTCCTGCCCTGTTCGGCGACCGCTGGCAGGAAGCGCAGAAGCTGTATCTCGACGCCTTCGAGGCGCTGCATATCGAGCGCCTGGCGCCCTTGCCTGGTGCCGAGGCGCTGCTGCAGGCGATCGCGGCGGAAGGCCATTACCTGGCTCTCGTCTCGAACAAGACCGGCCGGTTCCTGCGGCGCGAGGTCGCGGCGCTGGCCTGGGACCGGTATTTCGGCAAGGTGATCGGGGCGGGCGACGCCGCCCGCGACAAGCCGGACCGGGCGCCGGTCGACATGGCGCTCGACGGCAGCGGCATCGAGGCGGGGCCCCGCGTCTGGTTCGTCGGCGATACCGGGATCGACATGGCCTGTGCGCGGAACGCCGGCTGCGTGCCGATTCTGGTCCATGGCCCCGAGGACGGATTGCTGCGCGACGAGGAGTTCGCCGACGCCAAGCCCGTCCGTCATTTCAGAGATTGCATGGCGCTCGCGCGCGAGATTTCGCACTAGCGAACTTGCAACGGGCAGGGTGGATATACAAATCCTTCCCTAGACGGAGTCTGCCGCTCCGCAACGCCCGCCGACGGTCCGGATCGTGCAGGAACTTTTTTTGTCGGGCCCCCATTGCTGGGAACCCGTAAGGCCTGAGTTCCTCTCGGGGAGCTCCAACAACTTGTAAGAAGGGATTACCCCATGTCCGAAAAGTCACAGAATGTGCAGGACGTCTTCCTCAACTTCGTCAGGAAGAACAAGACTCCGGTCACCGTTTTCCTGGTAAATGGCGTGAAGCTTCAAGGCATCATTACCTGGTTCGACAATTTCTGCGTCCTGCTGCGCCGCGACGCCCATTCGCAGCTCGTCTACAAGCATGCGATCTCCACCGTGATGCCGGCAGCACCGGTCCAGCTGTTCGACGGCGACAAGGAAGGTGAGGCCTGAGCGGCGCCGGGCCCATGGGGCATGAAAACGGGGCCGGTGGCACATCCACCGGCCGCGCGCTGGTCGTCTATCCGCATCTGAAGCTGGCACCGTCCGAGCGTGCCGGGGCGGTCCGCGCGCCCGAAGGGCGCCTCGCCGAAGCGGTCGGCCTCGCCGAAGCGATCCAGCTGGACGTCGTCCATGCCGAGGTCGTCAAGCTCAACCAGCCGCGCCCGGCCACGCTGATCGGCAAGGGCAGCGTCGAGAAGCTGGGCGAGCTGATCGAAGAGCTGGAGATCGGCATCGTCGTCGTCGACGCCGCGGTCAGCCCGGTGCAGCAGCGCAATCTCGAGCAGGCCTGGAAATGCAAGGTCATCGACCGGACCGGCCTGATCCTGGAGATCTTCGGCGCGCGTGCGCGCACCCATGAAGGCCGTCTGCAGGTCGAACTGGCGGCGCTCACCTATCAGCGCTCGCGCCTGGTCCGGTCCTGGACCCATCTCGAGCGGCAGCGCGGCGGCTTCGGCTTCCTCGGCGGCCCCGGCGAAAGCCAGCTCGAGCTTGACCGTCGCCTGATCGGCGACCGCATCATCAAGCTGAAGCGCGAGCTTGAGGACGTGAAGCGGACCCGCGCGCTCCATCGCGAGGCGCGGCGCCGGGTGCCTTATCCGATCGTGGCGCTGGTGGGATATACCAACGCCGGCAAATCGACCCTGTTCAACCGGCTGACCCAGGCCGAGGTCTTCGCCAAGGATCTGCTGTTCGCGACGCTGGACCCGACGCTCCGGACGCTCAAGCTGCCGTCCGGCCGCAAGGCCATCCTGTCGGATACGGTCGGGTTCATCTCGGAACTGCCGACCCATCTGGTTGCCGCCTTCCGCGCCACGCTGGAAGAGGTGCAGGAGGCCGATGTCGTCGTCCACGTCCGCGACGTGGCGCACCCGGATACGGAGGCCCAGCGCGAGGACGTCCACGGCGTCCTGAAGGATCTGGGAATGGGCGAGGCCGTCGAGCACGGCCTGGTCGAGGCGCTGAACAAGATCGACCTGCTGGATGGCGAGGCGCGCGCCGCGGTCATCAACCAGGCGAGCCGCGAGCACGACACCGTCCCGATCTCGGCCGCCACCGGCGAAGGCTGCGAGGCGCTGCTTCGGCTGCTCGATGCCCGGCTGATCGACGGCATCCGTCCGATACCGCTCGACGTCAACCTGATGGACGGCGCCGGCATTGCCTGGCTTTATCGCCATGGCGAGGTCCTGGAACGGCACGACGACGACGAGGTCGCTCATCTGGTCGTCAACCTGAATCAGGCCGATCTCGACCGGTTCGCCGCCCGCGACCGCTGAACTCCTGCCATCTTTCTGCCGAAAGGTTCGGACGCATGCTGCCCGATACGACCAAGGTCTCGACTCTGCTGCGCGAGGCCGCGGCCGATCTCATCCTGCCGCGCTTCCAGCGCCTGGAGGCGGGCGACATCCAGGCGAAATCGCCGGGCGATCTCGTCACCGTCGCCGATATCGAGACGGAACAGCGGCTGACGCCGTTGCTCAAGGATCTGGTGCCGGGTTCCCTGGTGGTCGGCGAGGAAGCGGCCGCGAAGGATCCGTCGGTGCTGGATCAACTGGCCGGCGAGCAATCGGTCTGGGTGATCGATCCGGTCGATGGCACCGCCAATTTCGCGGCCGGCATTCCACTGTTCGCGGTCATGGTCTCGTTCGTTCGTGCGGGCGAGGTCGTGCAGGCCTGGATCCTCGATCCGGTCAAGGACCACATGGCGGTGGCGAGCCGGGGCGACGGCGCCTGGCTGGGCGACCAGCGCCTGCGCGTGGCGCCGCCGGCGACGCCCGATCATATGAGCGGATCGCTGGCGCTGCGTTTCGGTAATCGCCAGCTGGTGCGCAAGATCGCCGGCCGATCGAACCTGATCGGCTCGGTCTTCAGCTTCCGCTGCGCCGGTCAGGAATATCTGGCGCTGGCCAGCGGCCGCGCCCATTTCGCGCTCTATCACCGGCTGCTGCCGTGGGACCACGCTGCCGGCTGGCTGCTGCATCGCGAGGCCGGCGGCTATGCCCGGCGGCTCGACAAGTCGGCCTACACGCCACGCACGCATGATGGCGGCCTGTTGCTGACGCCCGACGAGGCGAGCTGGAATGCCTTGCATGAAGTGCTCATCGGCGGCGAAGAATAAGTATCGAACAACTGGGGGAAGGACGATGAAGACCGCATTCCTGGGCCTGGGCGTCATGGGCTATCCGATGGCCGGCCACCTGCAACGCGCCGGCCATGCCGTGACCGTCTACAACCGCACCGGCGCCAAGGCGGACGCCTGGGTCGCCGAATACGGCGGGTCCGCCGCCGCGACGCCGGCCGCCGCGGCCAAGGGTGCGGAAATCGTCTTCGTCTGCGTCGGCAACGACGACGATCTGCGTCAGGTCGTGGCCGGGCCGGACGGCGCCTTCGCCGGCATGGCGCCGGGCGCGATGCTGGCCGATCACACTACCGCCTCGGCCGACGTCGCCCGCGAATTGAGCGCACTTGCGACAGCCAAGGGGCTGGGCTTCCTCGACGCGCCGGTCTCCGGCGGCCAGGCCGGTGCCGTCAATGGCAAGCTCACCATCATGGTCGGCGGCGAGGCCGCAGCCTTCGCCAAGGCCGAGCCGGTCATGGCCCATTACGGCCGCGCCGTTACCCTGATGGGGCCGGCCGGCGCCGGCCAACTGACCAAGATGGTCAATCAGATCTGCATCGCCGGCCTGGTCCAGGCGCTGTCGGAGGGCCTCAATTTCGCCCAGCACGCCGGCCTCGATCCCAACAAGGTCGTCGAGGTCATCTCCAAGGGTGCGGCCCAGTCCTGGCAGATGGAGAACCGTGCCTCGACCATGGCCGAGGGCAAGTTCGATTTCGGCTTCGCGGTCGACTGGATGCGCAAGGACCTGTCGATCTGCCTGGAAGAGGCCAAGCGCAACAAAGCGGCCCTGCCGGTCACGTCGCTCGTCGACCAGTTCTATGGCCGCGTCCAGGCGCGGGGCGGCAATCGGTGGGATACGTCGAGCCTGATCGATCTGCTGCAGCGTCCGTGACGGACGCCCGATGATTCTGACCCTGCCGCGCCTTGATCTCGGCGCGAGCTTCGTCGCCGCGCTGGAAGAAGGCTTCCAGTTCGGCGACGGCAAGGCCAAGAGCCCGCTGGAAGTGGCCGGGATCGAAGCCGGCCTCGGCCCCTATCTGGCGATGCTCAACGCCCAAGGCGGGTCGGTGACGCTGCCGAACGGCGTCGAGGTCGAGCGGGTGCCGCACAGCCAGCTCTGGCTGACCGACGGCAAGGAGTTCCTGGGCACCTTCAATGTCCGTTACCGCCTGACGCCAAGCCTGCGCTTCCGCGGCGGTCATGTCGGCTACGCTATCCGGCCGAGCCGGCAGGGACGCGGCCTGGCAACGGCGGGGTTGGCGCTGATGCTGAAGCATGCGCGTGCCGCCGGCGTCGGCCGTGTGCTGCTCACCTGCGCCGACGCCAACCGGGCCTCGGCCAAGGTGATCGAACGCAACGGCGGCTGCCTCGATGCCGTGGTCCCGGACCCGGAGCGCGACGGGTCGTTTCGGCGCTATTGGATCGGCTAGATTAGTCAGTCGCTGGCCCGGTTGATCAGCGCTCGTCCGCCTTGACCCGATCCCAGAGCGCATCGAGGGCGTCGAGCGGCTGACCGTCGAGGGTCTCGCCCTCCGCGGCGGCGAGCGCCTCCATGCCGTGGAAGCGGCGCTCGAATTTGGCCGTCGCGCGCCTGAGCGCGCCTTCGGCGTCGAGATCGAGCCGTCGGGCCAGATTGGCGAGCGCGAAGAACAGGTCGCCCAGCTCGTCCTCGACCCGATCGGCTGGCGCACCGCTTTCGAGCTCCGCCCGCAGCTCGGCGACCTCTTCCTCGATCTTGTCGAGGATCGGTGCCGGCTCGGCCCAGTCGAAGCCGACGCGCGCGGCGCGATTCTGGATCTTCACGGCGCGGGTGAGGGCGGGCAGGCCGGCGATGACGCCATCGAGTACGCTGGCGCGCCCATTGGCCTGGCTCGCCCGTTCGGCGGCCTTCATCCGTTCCCAATTAACCGTCTGGTCCGCGGCCGTCGCGATCGCGGCCGTGTCGCCGAAGACGTGGGGATGCCGGCGGATCATCTTTTCCGAAACGGCGTCGGCGATATCGGCAAAGCCGAACAGCCCCTGTTCCTCGGCCATGCGGCCGTGGAACACGACTTGGAACAGCAGGTCGCCCAGCTCGTCCTTGAGCGCCGGCATGTCGCGCTTCTCGATCGCGTCGGCCACCTCGTAGGCCTCCTCGATCGTGTAGGGCGCGATGGTCGCGAAATCCTGTTCCAGATCCCATGGGCAGCCCCCCTCTTTCGAGCGAAGCTGCGCCATGATGGCGATCAGGCGATCAATGCCCTTTCCGGACGGCGGTGAAGTCGGCATCGATCCCCTGGCAGAAAGTTAGATCCGGCTGAGCGTCGGATCGTCGAAGGCGCGCCGGTATTCTGCCAGGGCGGCGCTCTCATCGAAAGCCTTCTCGCTCTTGCCGATGACCACGGCCGCGACCGCGTTGCCGATGATGTTGGTGATGGCGCGCGCCTCGGACATGAAGCGATCGACGCCCAGCAGCAGCGCCAAGCCCTCGATCGGCACGATCTTGGTCGCCTCGAGCGTGGCTGCGAGCGTGATGAAGCCGGATCCGGTGACGCCGGCAGCACCCTTCGACGTCACCATCAGCACGCTGAGGATGCCGATCTGCTGACCGAGCGACAGATCGATGCCATAGGCCTGGGCGATGAAGATCGTAGCCATCGACATGTAGATGGACGTGCCGTCGAGATTGAACGAATAGCCGGTCGGCACGACCAGGCCGACCACCGGTCGCGCCACGCCGAACCGCTCCATCTTGTCCATCAGTCGCGGCAGCGCCGTTTCCGACGACGAGGTGCCGAGCACGATCAGCAGCTCCTCGGTGATGTAGCGCAGGAACTTGAAGATGCTGAAGCCGGAAAGCCTTGCGATCAGGCCCAGCCCGAGGACCACGAAGGCGGCCATGGTCAGGTAGACGCAGGCCATCAGCTCGCCGAGGTTGACCAGCACGCCGACGCCGTTGACGCCGATGGTGAAGGCCATGGCGCCCAGCGCACCGAGCGGCGCCACATACATGACGATGCCGATCACGCCGAAGAATACGTGGCTGACCCGCTCCAGCAATTGCTCCAGCGGCTTGCCATTGTCACCCAGGCGGGTGAGCGCGGCGCCGAACAGGATGGCGATCACCAGGATCGGGATCAGATCGCCCTTGGCGAAGGAGCCGATGAAATTATCCGGCACCAGGTCGAGCAGGAACTTGGAGATGTCGAACGACTTGCCCTGGGCCGCATAATTGGCGACGGCATCGAGCTTGGCGCCCTCGGTCGAGGCGCCGCGGCCGGGTCCGACCAGATTGACGATGACCATGCCGAAGGCGAGGGCGATGGTCGACACCACCTCGAAATACAGCAGCGCCTTGCCGCCGACGCGGCCGACCTTGCGCATGTCGCCCATATGGGAGATGCCGGTCACCACTGTCAGGAAGATTACCGGCGCGATCACCAGCTTGATCAGCTTGATGAAGATGTCGCCCAGCGGCTTCAGCTGCTTCGCCAGCGCCGGGTCGTAGATGCCGAGCAGGATGCCGATGACGATGGCCGTCAGCACCTGGACAGTGAGGTTCTTATAGAAAGGACGGCTCTTGGGCGCTAGGACGGCGGCGTCTGTCGACACTGATGTGCTCCGCTGACAAAAATGTGAACGTCCCGTCTCGAAAACGGTGCCCGACCGTACAGAATTCGTCAGCGGAAAGGAATGGTCTGCCGTGGTTGCGTTGCAGCAAATATTATTGCGTCAGTGACTTCCTTGATCGAGCAGAATGCGCCGCGCGATGTCGGCGGCCGACATCGTAGCCTGGTCGGCGCCGGCGTTCCTCGATTCGCGGTCCTTCTGCATCGCCGCCATATTGGCAAGGATCTTGCGACGGTTCGCGAGGATGGATTGCTCGTTGGCGAGCCGCTCGGCGCTCTTCGGCTTGGCCGCCGGTGCCGGGGCGACGGAAGCCGGCTTCGCCGGCCCGGCAAGCAGGGATGCTAATTGGGAAAGCAGCGACGCCATATTCCTCTCCTCGGATTGCCGCCATGCTGCGGCCCGGCTGGTTAAGACCCGATGAAGCGGATGAAAGCCCGTCGCGAACCCGATCGCTTCCATGCCATCATGGCGGCGGGGTGAGCTTAAGGGGATGAGCGGCGTGGACGCACTGGTCAAGGGGAGGGCGCCTCACGATTGGCGCAGCCGGCTCGACCGGATCTTGCCGCTCGATCTCCGCGAAATCAGCCTGGCAGCGGGCACCCGCGCCGCCACGGCCAGCGCCCTGCCGGTCCTCGCCGGTGAGTTGCTGCACAAGCCGGAACTGAACTGGATCGCGATCATCGGGTTCTGGACCTGCCTGGCGGATGTCGGCGGGTCGAACAGGACGCGCACCCTGTCGATGGGCAGCTTCACGCTGCTCGCCGCCATCGGCAACCTTCTGTCGTTCTTCGTCCAGGACAGCACGCCGCTCGCGGTGCTGCTGGTGCTGTTCTGGGCGTTCGGCGCCAGCATGGCGCGCCTGTTCGGCAATGCGGCCACCACCGTTGGCGTGCTGTTGACGACCGACGTGCTGGTGTCGATCGGCATCCCCGACGCGGATTTCCGGGCCGCTGCGCTGCGCGCGGCCCTGACCGTCACCGGCGGGCTCTGGGCCATGGCGCTGGCACTCATCCTCTGGCCGGTTCATCCCAATGCCGCGTCGCGCCGGGCGATCGGCGCCTGCTGGCGCAGCCTGGCCGACTATGCCGCGGCGCTCGGCCAGGTCCATGGCCAGCAGGATCCGTCGGAAGCGGAGTGGGGCCGTCTGGTGCGCGAGCGGCGCAACCACATGCGCGCCGCACTGGAGACCGCGCGCGAGACGCTGGCCGGAACGCGCCGCCGCGCGCCGGGCGAAAGCGAGCGCGGCGGCGGGCTCGTCATTCTCGCGGCCGAGATCGACCAGATCTTCGCGGCGCTGATCGCGCTCAGCGAGGTGCTGGAACTGGCCAGCGCCATCGATCGCCACCCCGACATTCATTTCCAGGTCGAGGCGGCCCTGACACGCCTGGGCGTCATCGCCCGGCAGCTGGCGGAGGCGATGACCGGCGGGCCGCTGCCGCCGGCCGCCGATCTTGCCGTGGCCGCCCGCGGGTTGCGCCGGGCGATCGAGGCGGCCGAGCCGCGCGGCACCGCCGACCTCGCCGCCTATCGCCAGGCCGCCGGCCTGATCGAGACGATCGGCGGCTATGCCACCCATGCCGCCTCGGTGATCCGGGGCGTCGCTCCGGATGCCCACCCGCAGATCGAGCCCGAGCATCTGAAGGCGGTGGCGCCGCCCGATCGCGGCGGTCGCTTCGAGGATTTTCTCAGCACGCTCCGGGCCAACTTTAATTGGCGCTCGATCACCTTCCGCCACGCCCTGCGCCTCGCGATCACCGCGGCGGTTGCGGTCGCGCTCACGCGCTCCATGGGCCTGACGCGCGGCTATTGGCTGACCATCACGGCGGCGGTCGTGCTGCAGCCCTATCTGGCGACGACCTTCCGGCGAACCGTGGAACGCGTCGCCGGCAGCGTCGCGGGCGGGCTGGTCGCGGCCCTGCTCGGCTGGATGCTGCCCGACCCGATCGCCATCACGGTCGTGATCTTTCCGCTGGCGATCGCCACCATGGCGTTCCGGCCGGTCAACTACACGCTGTTCGTCTTCCTGCTGACGCCCCAGTTCGTCCTGGTCGCGGAACTGTTCCAGACGGGGGCGAGCGGCGATCTGCATCTGGCGACGCTCCGCGCGCTGCACAGTCTGCTCGGCGGCGCCCTCGGCCTCGCGTCGGCCTATCTGCTCTGGCCGGTGCGCGAGCGGCGGGAATTGCCGAGGCTGCTCGCCGGTGCGATCCGGACCAACCGGGATCTGGCCATGGGCGGCCTTGGCCATTTCCTGCGCGACAAAGCCGGGCTGGGCTTGTCGGCCCTGCGCCAGAGCGCCGGCATGGCCAGCAACAATGCCGAGGCGTCGTTGCAGCGCCTGATCGACGAACCCCATACGGGAACGCGGCGCGAAGAGGAGCCGGCGATGACGATCTTGACCTGCCTCCGGCGCCTCACCGGCGTCGCCTTGACGCTCTCCCACATCCCGGCTGGGCAGATCGGGACCGAGGCTCTCACACGGATCGAACAGCTCAAGGACTGGATCGGCAGCGGCCTGAGCGCCATCGCCGATGCGATCGAGCGCGGCGGCGCGCCGCCCGACCTGCCGCCGGCGCCGGAACTGCTGCCGGTGATGACGGATGCGCCCCCCGGCACATCGACGGCCGGGCCCCTGATGGACCAGGAACTCGCCCGCCTGGCGCGGCAGGTGGGCGTGCTCCACGCCGCGGCGATCCGGCTCGCCGGATTCTAGGGGCCGGCCCGGGCAAAATCGACACACGCGCAAGGTGCATGGAAAGCACACTCCCGCTCCGTCCAACAAATGACACGATGCTTCGGAAACCAGGCTCGGCAGTCTGCCGTTGGTGCAGCGCACTATCGTAGTGTCGCAAGAATTTGGGATGGATAATGCTGCAATGCTCCGGCGATCTCCCGTTGCCGCTCACCGAGTCCGCACCGACGGACGCTAGCGAACTGGATCCGCTGCCGGGCGACGGACTCATTTCCGTCATCATCCCGACCTACAACGCCGCACGGTTCATCGAGCGCACGATCGCATCGGTCCAGGCGCAGACCTACACCCCGTTGGAAATCCTTGTGGTGGATGATGGGTCCACCGACCGAACGATCGAGATCGTCGAAGCGGCCGCAGCCCGCGATCCCCGGCTGACGCTCATCCGGCAGGCGCATCAGGGCGTCGCTGCCGCGCGCAACCGCGCGCTCGCCGCCGCGCGCGGTGACTGGATCGCGCCAATCGATGCCGACGATCTCTGGCATCCGGAAAAGCTCGCGCTGCAAGTGGCGGTCCTGCGTGCGGCCGGCTCCGGGACCGGCCTGGTCTATTGCTGGTCGGTCGGCATCGATGAGAACGATCTCGTCGTCATGCCGAGCCTCGGCAAGAGCCGGGCGGTGGGGCGGGTGCTGCCGGGCATGATCGAGTGCAACCTGCCGGGCAATGCCAGCACCCCGCTGATCCGCCGGCGCGATCTCGAAGCGGTGGGTGGCTATGATCCGTCGCTGCAGGCGGCCGGCGCGCAGGGCACCGAAGACTGGAAGCTCTATCTCGCGCTGGCCGAGATCACGGAGTTTGCGCTCGTCCCGCGCCATCTCGTCGGCTATCGGCGGACCGTCGGGAACATGTCATCGAATGTCGCCGTCATGGCCCGCTCGATCGAGCTCCTGCGGACCTGGTTCATCGCGAAATGGCCAGCCCTGCCGCGCCGACACCTGCGGCGCCATCGCTTCTTCGCCGATCTCTATCTCGCCGACCTGGCGCTGGGTCGAAATGACCTGCCTCTGGCGTTGCGTTTTTACCTGAGTGCCTGCCGGGCGCGTCCGCTCGGCGTGATACACCCGGCAAGCCTCCGATGCGGTCGGCGGTTTCTCGCCCGCGCATTCGGGACGACCATCTTGCCTGCCGTCCCGAACATGAGCCTGGTCGCCTTCGACGATTTCACGGAGACCGAGGTGGCACTTTGAGACGGCCGGGTTCCGGATCGCCACGCCATGCCGCCTGATAGCCCTCTGCGACCGGCCGAGGCGAAGGTCGGCAAGTCGCTGCGCCTGCTCATCCGGCTCTATCCCCGATGGGCGCTGCCGGCCGTCGTTCTGCTCGGTCTGCTGTCCTTCTGCATCGAAGGCTTCGGCATCAGCCTGTTCGTGCCGCTGGTCCAGGCCCTGCAGCAATCGCCGACCGGCGGCTTCGAGGGCGGGCTGCTCGGTCGGTTCCTGGCACCGCTCGCCGAAATGGACGCGGAAAAGCGGCTGATGCTGATCGGCGCCTTCATCTTCGGCAGCACGGTGCTGAAGAACCTGATCGGCTATGGCAATGCGGTCCTGCATGCGTTCCTGAATTCCCGGATTACCCATGCGCTGCGGACCGCGATCGTGCGTCAGCTCCTGGCGCTCAGCCACGCCTACATCGACGGCACGCAATCGGCGCAGCTGATGAACACGCTCGCGACGGAGACCTGGCGTACGGCCGACGCGCTTTCGGCCTTCACCTCCCTGCTGATCAGCCTGTCGGCCGTCACGGTATTCTCGGTCCTGCTCCTGGCGATCTCGTGGCGGCTGACCTTGGTCGTCGCCGTCTGCACCCTGCTGATCTCGCTGGTGACCCGCTGGGCCACGGCACGCGTGAAAAGCCTCGGCCAGGAGGCCGTGCGCGCCAATACCGAGCTTGCGACCCGGATGTGGGAGCTGTTCGGTGGCATGAAGGTCATTCGCGCCTTCGGTCGCGAAACCCATGAGCGCGACCGGTTCGACGCGGCATCGCGCCGGGTGCGTGACACGTTCCTGCGCCTCGACGCCCTCTACGCGCTGACCCAGCCGATCCACGAGATTCTGTCGGTGCTGCTGCTGCTCGGCATCCTGTTGCATGCGATCGTTGCCGATCGGGCGGCGCTGCCGTTGCTCATCGGCTTCTCGATGATCCTGTTCCGGCTTCAGCCGCAAGCCCGCAATATCGGCTCGGCCTGGGTGGCGCTGTCGGCGGCGGCCGGGTCGGTGCAGGAGGTGATGTGGCTGCTCGATACCGCGGACAAAAGCTATATCCGCTCGGGCCCGGTTGCGATCGGTCGGCTCGAGCGCTCTATCGCGTTCGAGAACGTCAGCTTCCGGTATCCGTCAGGCGCGGCGAGCGCGCTCCATGAAGTCTCGCTGCAGATCGACGTGGGCCGCACGACGGCGCTCGTCGGCCCGTCGGGCGCAGGCAAGACGACGCTCATCAATCTGATCTGCCGCTTCTACGACGCCAACGACGGCGTGATCCTTGTCGATGGGGAGCCGATCCGGAACCTCGATCTGGACGGCTGGCGCCGCCAGATCGGCATCGTCAGCCAGGACGTCTACATGTTCGGCGCAACGGTCGCCGAGAACATCGCCTATGGCAACCCGGGCGCCGACCGGGCGGCCATCATGGCCGCGGCGCGCCTCGCCGATGCGGATGCGTTTATCCAACGGCTGCCACAAGGCTACGACACGAAAATCGGCGACGGCGGGATCAGCCTGTCCGGCGGGCAACGCCAGCGCCTGGCCCTCGCACGCGCGATCATCCGCGACCCGCAGATCCTGATTCTCGACGAAGCGACGAATTCGCTCGACAGCCTATCGGAACATTTGATCCGCGACGCGCTCGACCATTTCGGGCGCGACCGCACGGTCGTCATCATCGCGCATCGCCTGTCGACGATCGAGCGCGCCGACCGGATCGTCGTGCTGGACCACGGCCGGATTGCCGAAATGGGCGATCTCGACACGTTGGTCGCCCAGGCCGGCCTGTTCCACCGGATGTATCGGCTTCAGCAGAGCCACCCGCTTTCCGTTCGATGATCGAGCTGCTCGATGACCTATGTAATGCATGACCTGGAAGTGACGGCACCCTTGCCGACACTGGCCATCCCACCAACCGCCCGCGGCTACGCGCTTGTGCTGCGCCGGCGCGGACGGGTGGTCGGCTTCATGATGGAGCCGGCGACAGGAGGGACCGTGATCGAGCCCGCGGCGCTGGCACCGATCATCACGGCGGAAGTCGGGGCCAAGCTGCTTCAGGAGAGCATCGCCGAGGAATTGGACCCTTCGAGCTCGCAGCCGGCGGCGATGCCGTCCTTGACGATCGCGATCTGCACCAAGGATCGGCCGGCGCGTTTGCAGCGATGCCTGTCCTGGCTGCTGCGGCAGGTCGAGCCCGGTCGCGAGCAGGGCCAGACGATCGAGGTGCTGGTCGTCGACAATGCGCCGTCGGACGATCAGACGCGGAAGCTGGTCGAGGGCCTTGCGGGCGTGCGCTACGTGCTCGAGCGGCGCCCGGGCCTCGATTTCGCCCGCAACCGCGCCCTCGCCGAAGCCAGGGGCGAATGGATCGCCTTTCTCGATGACGATGTCGTCGTCGACCGCGGCTGGCTCGCCGGTCTTCGCGAGGCCTGGGCGGAAAATCCCGATGCCGGCGCCTTTACCGGACTGGTGCTGCCCTATGAGCTGGCCACGCCGTCGCAAATCATCTTCGAGCAGCGCGGCGGCTTCCGGCGTGGCTTCGACAAGGTCCGCTATGGCGCATGCTTCCCGGCAAACTCGCTCTATCCCTGCGCCTCCGGGATCTTCGGCGCGGGCTGCAACATGGCGTTTCGTCGGGACCTCATGATCGCACTCGGCGGTTTCGACGAGGCGCTCGACACCGGGGCGCCGCTGCCGGGCGGCGGCGACCTCGACGCCTTCTTCCGGGTCGTCCGCGCTGGCCACGTCCTGGTTTATGAGCCGCAGTTGCTGGTCTATCACGAGCATCGGCGCGAGCTGACGGCGCTTCGCCGGCAATATTGGAGCTGGGGGCTCGGCTGCATGGCCTTTCTCGCCAAATGCTATCGGGTCGACCCGCCGGTCCGGCCGATCATCTTCCGCTTCATGGCCTGGTGGATCAAATATCAGGTCAAGGAAGGCCTGCGCAGCCTCCGCCGAGGCGGCCCGCCGCTCTCCATGGTCCTGGCCGAGATCTGGGGCGGGATCGCCGGCGTCGCCGGCGAATATTCCCGATCGGAACGGCGCATCGAGCGCATCCGGCGGGCCTTCCCATGAGGCTCGAAGCGCCCTGCCGCATCCGTCACGTCGATCTGGCGGAAGGCATTCCGGATCTGCCCGCCGAACCCGGCGCCAAGAGTCTCCTGGTGATCTTCTGGTGGGGGCGCGTGCCGCTCGGTTCCGACCATCTCTCCACGGCCGAGCTGCCGCTACCCCGAAGTGCCGTCCTTCACCGGGCTGCACGCCTCGTCACCGCGGCGGTCGGCGACCGTCTTTTCGATTACGGCTTCAAGGCGTGCCTGCCGGTCCATCGGCGCCGGATGCCCGAGGACCGCCCGCCGGACCTCGCAGCCCTGAACGGTGCGGTGCGGCCGCTCGCGACGATCGCCCGCGGCCCCGATGTCGATCGTGAGGATACTGCCGCCCCTCGGCCATCCGTCTCCCTGATCATCTGCACCCGGGACCGGCCCGATGCTCTCAAGCGCTGCTTGATGTCGGTCGCCCAGGCCGATGGACTCGACCAGGTCGTCGTCGTCGACAATAACCCAGGCAACCGGGCGACGCGGCGCGTCGTCGACGGCTTTCCGGGCGTCGCCTATCTCGCCGAACCGCGGCCAGGACTGAGCGTCGCCCGCAATGCCGGCCTTGCCGCAACCCGCGGCGAGATCGTGCTGTTCACGGACGATGACGTGGTGATCGAGCCGGACTGGCCGTTGGCGATGGTCCGGGCGTTCATCGCACCGGAGATCATGGCCGTCGCCGGCCTGGTGCTTCCAGCCGAGCTCGAAAGCGCGGCACAGATTGCGTTCGAGCAGGAGCTGGGCGGCTTCGGCCAGGGCTTTCGCGCGATGGAGTTCGATGCCGAGTTCTTTTCCGCGATGAAGTCGCGCGGCGTGCCGGTCTGGCGGCTCGGGTCGGGAGCCAACATGGGCTTCCGCCGGACCGTCTTCGACCGGGTCGGCCTGTTCGACGAGCGGCTCGGCGCCGGGGCCAGCGGTTGCAGCGAGGATTCCGAGCTGTGGTACCGGCTGCTCGCAATCGGCGCCCGGTGCCGCTATGAGCCGTCGGCCGTCGTTCACCATTATCATCGGGCCGATTGGGCCACGCTCACGCATCAGGTCAGGGCCTATACCAAGGGCCATGTCGTGGCGTTGTTCGTGCAGTATTGGCGCTGGCGCCATGCCGGCAACCTCAGGCGCGTGTTCACCTCGTTGCCCTACTACTATCTCTGGCTGGTGAAGGAGGGCTGCCGGCGCGGCTTCGGCCTGCGGCAGCGGCTGCTGCCGTCGGAACTGGTCGGATGGTGCGCCGGTCTGTGGGCGGCGCTGGCCTTATGGCGTCGCGGCGCGCACGTCGGGGAATTCGTCGCCGTCGGGCAGACCGGGAGCGAGACCGATGCTTGATGGTATGTCGGGCGAGGGGACCCGGTCAGCGAAGGCGCCGCGTCGGGATTTCCTGCGCCGCAATCCCTTCCCGAACCCGCTGCTCGACGGCTTCTTCTATCGTGAGAAGATGCGGGCGATCCATCATGTGGCGCCGGACGGGCCGGTCTCCCGTATCCTCGAGATCGGCGGCGGGCGGAGCGGCCTTACCGCGCTGCTCTATCCCGAGGCCGAGATCGTCAACATCGATCTCGATCGATCCTACGCCGATGCGCCGGCCAATCGGGCGTCGGGCACCCGCTTCGTTTGCGGCGACGCGACGAGACTTCCGTTCGCCGACGGTGCGTTCGATCTGGTGACCATGTTCGACGTGATGGAGCATATCCCGGCCGATCGGACAGCGATGGCGGAAGCGCTGCGGGTGCTGGCGCCGGGCGGCATGCTGCTCGTCAGCACGCCTAATGAACACTGGCGGTTTCCCTACTACAGCCTCCTGCGGCCGCTGTGCCCGACCGAAGCAGCAGTCATGGCCGACTGGGGCCATGTTCGGCGCGGCTACCGGCTCGAGGAGCTCGAGCGCCTCGTCGGCTGTCCGGCCGAACGGATCGCAAGCTTCATCACCCCGCTCACCGCGCCCGGCCACGATCTGGCCTTCTCGAAGCTGCCCCGGCGCCTGCGGACGCTCGGCTGCGCGCTGCTCCTGCCGCTGACCGGTCTCGGCTATGCGCTCCATCGGCCCGCGGGGCGCGGCACCGAGACCGCCGCCGCCTGGCGCAAGGCCTGGGCGCCGTGACCGGCCGGCTCGAACCGGCGACGAAGACGATCGCGATCCTGCCTTGGGGCAATGTCATCGAGGATTTTCTCGATCCGATCGGGCTGACGCTCGAGGCGTTCCGCCACCAGATGACCGGCGGGTGGCTGTTCGGCTACGTCCAGGCGCTGCGCCTGGCCGGCTGGCAACCGGTGCTGGTCTGCGTGTCGCGGGACGCCCGGGCGCCGGTTCGCATGTGCCACGCACCCTCGGACACGCCGGTTTGGCTGCTGCCGGCCTCGCCGGTCTATCGCCGGCTCGCCGGCCGCATGCGTGATCCCTACGCCTGGACGGTCGAGAAGGCCTTCGGTCCCGGTTCCGGCGCGCGGCTCGATCGCCGTGTGGTGAAGGAATTGGTGCCCTATCTCGCGACGCCGTTGCGTGCGCTTGCCAAGATACTGCGCGACGAGGGCTGCACCGCGATCCTGACCCAGGAATATGAATATGCCCGGTTCGACTGGTGCGTCGTGCTGGGGCGTCGGCTTGGACTGCCGGTCTATGCGACGTTCCAGGGGGGCGACCGACATGCTGGGCGGCTCGAAGACCTCTGCCGCAAGCGGGCCATGCTGGGTGCGACCGGCTTCGCCGTCGGTGCCGAAGACGAGGCGAGGCGGATCGCCGACCGCTACGCCGTGCCCGAGGAGCGCATCTGGCCGGTGCACAATCCGATCGATCTCGGGCTCTGGCGACCGATGGATCGTCGCGAGGCCCGGCAGGCGCTCGGCTGGCCGGAACAGGCGCGCATCGTGATCTGCCACGGTCGGATCGACATCTGGCGCAAGGGGCTCGACATCCTGCTCGACGCCTGGCAGCGGGTGACGGCGGCGCGTGCCGGCTGCGACATTCGGTTGGTCCTGGTCGGCACGGGCCAGGACGACGCCCGCCTGCGCAGCGAGCTCGAACGACGACACCTGCCCGGCGTCGAGTGGCGCGACCGCTACGAGCTCGATCGCACCGCGATGTGCCGATATCTGTCGGCCGCGGATCTCTACGTGCTCGCCTCGCGGGTCGAGGGCTTTCCTGTGGCACCGCTCGAGGCCATGTCCTGCGGCTTGCCGGTGGTGGCGAGCGACATTCCGGCCATGAAAGCCATTCTTGAGGGCGGTCGCGAGGCCGGCGGCATTCTCTGTGGCGTTGCCGATCCCGAAGCGCTGGCTGACGCCGTCGGGCTGCTGATCGACGATCCTACGCTCGCCGGAGCGCTAGGCAGGCAGGCTCGGCTCCAGGTCGAAGCCAAGTTCTCGATCCCGGCGGTCAGCCGGCAATTGTCGGCGATGCTGTCGGGGCCATGCCACGAAGGCGCCGCTCACGATGCACGAGCCGGCGGCCTTAGAGATCGGCGTCCTAGAATCTGCTGAAACAGGAGAGATGCGTCTTGGCCGTGAAGCTGGTGCAGCGCATTGCCGTGGTGCTGCCGGCCGGATCCGGATTGACCGAGACGGCCCAGGTGTGTCCTCGCACGCAACGGAGGCTCCAGATCGCACTACCGTCATCGCCGGTGCCCATGAAGTAAGGCGAGGCGCCCCTGCAGCCATGCCCAATCGCCTGAGCCAGAATCGCCGCCTGCTGACGTTTGGGCAGGCTCATCAGCTGGTTCTGTGTGGGATTATCGATCTTGGATGCCGCCGGGCCCGTCGGCGGAGCGGGCGCCTTCAATGTCGCGCCAGGGGCCGGCCTGCCCTTGTCGGAGACGTCAGCGCAACTGGGCAGCAGGGCGAGCATGACGAGCGACAGGACCGCGCCTGCAAAGCGACGCCCATCCACGCCAGCGCTCATTTCGCGGTCTGAATCGCCGAGGCTTGGATGGCGATGGCGGTCGCCGTCGCCGGAGCGACGCTGATGCCGAGCTGGGCATTCACTGCGTTCACCGCCGGGGTTGAGATGCCCTTGTTGGACGCGGCGGCCAGCGCAGTCGCCGCGGCTGTGATCGCTTGACCACGTTCAGCCGGCGTGGCGGCGGCGTTCACCGCATTGACGGCCGCCGCGTATGCCGCGATTTTCCCGACCTCGGACGCCGGAGCGGCATGCGCCATCGCCGTTTGCGATGCATGCGCCGCATTGAGCGCCCCAAGAGACGAGGCAGTTGCACCGTGGCCATGCCCGTTCGCATGATCGGCCTCGCCAGCGCCGCGGCCATGACCTGCACCGCCGCCATCTGCTCCGATCCCGCCGTCGGCATGACCATCACCGCCATGTCCCTCGCCGCCACCATGTCCCTCGCCGCCGCCGTGGCCACCGCCATTCCCGCCAGCGCCTCCGCCACCTCCGCCTCCGCCTCCGCCTCCACCGCCACCACCACCGCCGCCATGAGCGAAGGCGGGCGTCGTTCCGAACAGCATGTCGGGCACATGGCCTGAGGCGATCAGCGCGACCACCGTCAGCACGCCGACGATTGAGCACCGGGAAAATAGGGACATGGCAGCACCCTCTTGGAGCCGGCTGGCTTGGTCCAGCTGCCTGCTCGTTTCAGGACATTAACGCTGCAGCGGGCAAACTCATGCCGCGCGATGGGCGTGACATTTTTGGTATCGGGGTACTGTGCGACGCCGCCATCAAGGCGACCAGGCCGAACCGAGGCCGGTGAGCCACGGGTTCAGGGTGCCTTCGCGAGTGCCGCGCGCGCCATGCGCTCGACCAGGCCGGGCGCGATCAGTTTCAGCCACAGGCCGAGCTTGCCCTTGACCGTCATCACCAGCTCGCGCCGGCGGCCGGTCATGGCCTTGATGATCTGGTGCGCGCAGGTCTCGACCGGCATCATGCCGCTCTCGTCGAGGCCGCTGCGTCCGGCCGGCGCGCCGTCGGCACCGAAGCCGTGATAGCGGATCCGGGTCGCGACCACGCCCGGATAGACGATGGTGACGCCGACGCCATGCTCGACCAGCTCGCTGCGGAGCGCCTCGAGCAGGCCGGACATGGCGAACTTGCTGGCCGAATAGGCGGTGCGGCCCGGCACGCCGACCTTGCCGGCGAGGCTGGAGATCCCGACGATCAGGCCGCGGCTGGCTTTCAGATGGGGCAGGGCGGCATGACAGCACCAGAGCGTGCCGAACAGATTGACCCGCATCATCCGCTCGTACCAATCGAGGTCGGCGACCTCGTCGAGCCGCGCATGGCCGGAGACGCCGGCATTGGCGACCAGCACGTCGATGGCGCCGAAGCGGGCGACCGCTGCATCGATCAGACTGCGGCAATCGGCTTGATCCGCGACGTCCGTACGGACGGTCAGGCACTCGGCCCCAGCGGTTCGGCAGGCCTCGGCCACCGCCTCGAGTTCGGCCAAACGGCGCGCCGCCAGCACCAGGCGCGCGCCCTGCGCCGCGAGCTGGCGGGCAAGCTCGGCGCCGATCCCTTCGGATGCGCCGGTGATGACAATGATCTTATGGGTGAAAGCGGCCATGGCCCGGCTTTTCTTCATTGATTGAGGTCGCTATTGCTCGTCATTACCGCGAAATGAAACCGGCGCACAGTCCCCGACCGGCGAAATAACGCTCAGGCTACGGCCGCGGCGGGCGTACCATCGGGAAGAGGCTGTCGATCGGAGTGCCAGATGACGCCGCGCGAGGAAGCTGTCCTGGTTCGTGCTTTCGTCTGTGAGTCGGACCAGTGCGACGGACGTCCGCTCTACGAGATCATCGTCGAAGAGGCGTGCAAGGCCGGGCTCGCCGGTGCCACGGTGCTGCGCGGGCCCGTCGGATGCCGCCACGACATCCATACGGAACTGGAGGTCGACGCCCGAGGCAAGCTGCCGATGGTGATCGAGATCGTCGACGGGGAGGCGGCGATTCACGACTTCTTGCCGACCCTGGACCGATTGATCGGCTCAGGCCTCATCACGCTCGAGGCGGTGCGGATGATGCGGTGCGGACGGCGGGAGGCGCGCGCCTGACGGAGGTCCGTTCGTCGCTGGACCGGGGGCTTGTCGCCGCTGCGGGCTTTCTCTAAATTCGCCCGACATACCGGGATGGAGTCCCCTCGTAACCGCCCGAAAGGGCTGATGACTCCTGCTGCGCGGCCGCGCGGTGGGAGTCGTGCCCAAACCCGCCCTGTGGCGGGTTTTTTGTCGTCCTGTCTCGGGATTTTCCGGGCGATGGAGTGGATGGATGATCGATCGTATGCACGCTGACCTTGGACCTTGCCGGGCATGATGGCTACTTATCTGTGGGTCGCGGTCGGCAGTGCGCTCGGCGGCATGGCGCGGTTCTGGCTGGCGACCGCCGTCGCGTCCCTGACGGGGCCGGCCTTTCCCTGGGGCACCTTGCTCATCAACATCGTCGGATCGGGCGTGATTGGGCTGTTCACCGCCTTGACCGGCAGCGAGGGGCGGCTGAGCGTGCCGCCCGATATCCGGGTCTTCGTCATGGTCGGCCTCTGCGGCGGCTTCACGACCTTCTCGTCCTTCAGCCTGCAGACGCTGGAACTGGTCCAGGCCGGCGAAATCCTGCGTGCCGGCGCCTATGTCTCGGCATCGGTGCTGTTGTGCCTTGCGTTCGTCTGGCTGGGCTATGTGGTCGCGAGCGGCGCGCGCTGACATCCCTACACGATCCGTGGCCTTGTCGCCCGGCGGCCCCGGGCGCATAGTAGACGGGACGGGAATGGAGACCTCCCGATAACCGCCGAGATGGCTGATGGCTCCTGGTGCGCGGAAGCGCCAGGATAGCCTCGATCTCGTTGCGAGGCCTGCCCGTCGACTTCCCCGCACGATCTGCTGGCTGCACGTGGCGCCTTCATGGTGCCACGCGCCTCATGGGAGGTTGTGTCATGGGCAACATGTGGCTCGCGTCCTCGCTCTGGATCGGTCTCGCACTGCTGGCATCGCTCATCTCGATCCGGGTGGCCGTGTCCGTGGCGCTCATCGAGATCATGGTCGGCGCCGCGGCCGGCAACATGGTCGGTCTCGCGCTGACGCCCTGGGTGAATTTCCAAGCTGGATTCGGCGCCATCCTGCTGACCTTCCTCGCCGGTGCCGAGATCGACCCCACCGCCCTCCGGCGGAACTTCCGGCCGAGCATGATCATCGGCGTGCTCGGCTTCGCGGCACCCTATCTAGGCGTGCTCGCTTATGCGCGCTATGCGTTGGCATGGCCGTGGCCGGAGGCGCAGATCGCCGGCATTGCCTTGTCGACCACCTCGGTCGCGGTCGTCTATGCAGTCATGATCGAGACCGGCCACAACCGCACGGAACTCGGCAAGATCATCCTGGCGGCGTGCTTCATCAATGATCTCGGGACGGTGCTGGCGCTCGGTATCGTGTTTGCCGAGGCCGATTGGAAACTGGCGGCGTTCGCCGCCGTCACCCTGGCCGCGATCTGCATCCTGCCCGGGGTTGCGCCCTGGTTCTTCCGGCGCGTGGGAGATCGCGTGAGCGAGCCGCAGACCAAGTTCGTGGCGCTGGTGCTGCTGTTTCTCGGCGGGCTTGCCAGCGTCGCCGGCAGCGAGGCGGTGTTGCCGGCCTATCTCGTCGGCATGGCGCTGGCGCCGGCATTCGCACACCATCCCGAGCTGCCGCGCCGCATGCGGATCATCACCTTCGGCGTGCTGACGCCGTTCTATTTCCTCAAGGCCGGATCGCTGGTCGAATTCGGCACGGTGCTGGCCTCCGCCGGGCTGATCGCGGCTTTGCTGGCGGTGAAGATGGCAACCAAGTTTCTCGGCATCCTGCCGCTGACGCGCCTGTTCGGGTTTCAGTGGCGCGAGGGCATGTACACGACGCTGCTCATGTCGACGGGCCTGACGTTCGGCACGATCTCGGCCTTGTTCGGCCTGTCGCACGGCATCATCGACCAGACCCAGTACACGCTGCTGGTGACGGCCGTGATCGGCAGCGCGGTCGTCCCGACCTTGATCGCGCAGCGCTGGTTCCAACCGCGAACGGCGCCGGCGCCCGACCCCATGCCGCTGGCCGAGGCGGATTGACGGCGTTGGACCGACCGCTCCTATGGTACTATGGCCGGAGAGGGCACGCGAAAAGCTCGAACGGGGCGCCGTCATGGACATCCCACACGATGCGGTCCTGCTGAGGATCTTCACCAGCGACGACGACCGGTGCGGCACGGAGCCGCTGTATCTGGCCATCGTCATGAAGGCGCGGGAACTGCAACTGGCCGGTGCCACGGTCCTGCGCGGGCCGCTCGGGTTCGGCGCGTCGAAACGCCTGCACAAATCGCATCTCTTCCCGCTGACCCTCGACCTGCCGGTCGTCATCGAGATCGTCGATGCGGAAAGCAAGATCGAGGCGTTCCTGCCGGTGCTGGACGCGATGATGGAGAGTGGCCTCGTCACCCTCGAAAAGGCCAAGGTTTTGCAATATGGCCGCAAGCGCTCGGGCTATCTGCAGCGCCTGAAGGACCGGCTGGTCCACACCCGGCCGGACGGTCGGCCGACCGAGCAGGACATGCCGCTTGCCAAGCCCACCGCCGATTAATCCTATGATTATGTTGATGCGCTCGAAATGGATCGTGCTACTCGATAGCGGTCTATGCGAGACAGTCCGCGTCGCGCGCAACATGGTTCGGGATTTTGAGTAGATTATGGGCCTTTTGAGATCGCTCGCTCGCGAAGGGCTAATTTTTAGAGACCGGCTTGCCGCCCAGCTATCTTGGCAGGCCAGCCGCAGGCATTTTCGCCCAGACTATATTTTAAGGAAATGGGAAGGTGCCAGAGATTTCGGAAGCTCCAAGAAAATAGCCATTCTTGTTCATTTTTCCTCGAATAAATTCTTTGCTGACTATTTTGTCTATCTGCTGCGCGCACTTGACGATGCGGGCTTCTCGACCATCGTTGTCTCAAACGCCAAGAAGATCGACGACGAAAGTGCCGAAGCGATTCGGCCTTGGTGCGGCAGGCTGATCCATCGGAAAAACGTCGGGTACGATTTTGGCGCCTGGCGCGACGCCATTACGGCTTCACCCGAGGTTGCAGCGGCCGAGCAGCTGCTCATCGTAAATGACAGCATCTTCGGCCCCACGCACAGCCTTGCCGAGATCCTTGAGCGATGCCGGTTCGACCAGGCGGATGTTTGGGGCATGACGGATAGCTTCGATGGGAGATACCATCTGCAGAGCTATTTCGTGCTGTTCGGCACGAAGGCGCTGCGCTCAGAGGCCTTCGCCAAATTCTGGCGGACCGCCCGTTATGTCGGACACAAGCACGCCGTCATCCACAAGCTCGAGGTCGGTCTCAGCCAGGCAATGCTCAAGGCCGGCTTCAAGCTGCAGGCGCTCTATCCCTATCGACGACTTGCGCGGGCGGTGGTCGATCGCGCACTGGCCGCGGTCGCGGACGAGGGAAGCCAAAGACACCCTCTGCATCAAGCCTATCTCGATCGGCTGCTCACGGGCGTGAATGCGGGCTACCCCCTCAATCCGACCCATTATTTCTGGGATTACCTCATTACGGAGCTGCGCTTTCCCTTCATCAAGCGCGAGCTTTTGGAAAAGAACCCGGTCGCTATTCCGCTGCTGGCTAATTGGGCGGCGGTCGTCGAAAGCTCGAGCGACTATCCGGTCCGATTGATCGAGGAACATCTACAGACCACCGCGCGCAACCGGGTCTTCTAATCATGGAACGGGCATTGAACGACGACGCACAGGTGATCTGGAGCGAACCTGGCGCGACAAGGCCGAACCGCTGTCCGGTCTGCGCTGCACCCGATGCCAAGAGGGCGATTCTTCAGACGCCGAGCCTCGCGCCGGGACGCGGCACGATCACGCTCCTGCAGTGTGCGGCCTGCACCAACCTCTTCTGGGACGATCTCGAGCCGTTCGCCTATGAAGAGGGCACGGGGTATGTCTGGTCCACGGACTTCTATGTCGAGCAGGGCGCCGGCGTCGATGCGCTCATCGAGCCGATCGCGCGGATGCCCGCGAACCGGGTCAGGCGATATCTGGAACTCGGCTGCGGCTTCGGCTTTTCGATTGACGCCGCACGGCGGCTGTTCGGATGGCAATGCCTTGGACTGGATCCGTCGCCGCTTGGCCGATCGGGGTGCCAGGAGCTTGGCATCGACGTCCGCCCGATCTACGCCACGACCGATATCGATCTCGGGGGCAAGTTCGAGTTCGTCTATGCGTCCGAGGTGATCGAGCATGTCGCCGATCCTCGCAAATTCGTCGAAATCTGTGCGGCCCATCTGGCGCCGTCCGGCGTGCTGGCGCTGACGACGCCCGATGCCGGATCGATCACACCGGACATGCCGCCGGCCGAACTCATGCTGGCGCTCAGTCCCGGGCATCATCTGGTGCTTTATTCGGCCGAGGGACTGCGGCGCCTGTTGCATGACGCCGGGTTTGAGACGGCATCCGTGCAATCGCGCGGACATCGGCTGGTCGCGTACGCTTCCCACGGACCGCTCGATTTCGATGCCGCGGCCCCCCTCGATCGCTCGCTCTATAGGCGCTATCTGAGCCAGGTGCTGGAGCGTGGCGACCTGGCGCCGTCCCTGCGCCGGGGTTTGACCTATCGCCTGCTGAAAGAGCAGACGAACGCGGCCGACTACAGCACCGCGCGCGAGCTTCTGCGTGTTCTGTCGGCAGACATAAAGCAGACGTTCGGTATCGCGCTCGATGCGCCGATTGCGCCAGAGGTCCTTGCTTCCATTCGTTCCGGCGCGACCAGCGGCCGGTTCGGCGCGCCCTGGTGCTTGGCCGGCATTCTCTACTGCGCCGGAATGATCGCCCAGAACGGCGATGGCGAGCCGGCGGTGGCGGTCGAGCGGTTCGACGCCGCGGTCCTGGTCGCGGGCGCTTTTCGAACGGCCTACATCTCCATCGGCATCGACGACGGCGAAACGGCCGCGTTCGAGCTGGATGCGCCATTTCAGGCAATGCTGTCGCTATGTCGGGCCGATCCGTCGGGCGCGGTGGCCCGCCTCGGCAAAATGCCCCGCTCCCGGTCGGCGGAGATTCGAGAAGCGATCGTCTTCTGCCTCATCGATCTCGGTCACCTGGAACTCGCGGTCTCGGCAGGCGCCGACATGCCCGCTCTCCAGGCGCTGGCGTTGGGCTTCGTCGCGCTGCACCGGCACGGCGATGGCCGGGGCGCGTTGGCGCACTTCGATCGCGCCGCCACCGTCGACGGAAGGATCGGCGCCAGGGCGCGGGACGGCATGATCCCGGCAACCCATCAGGCGATCCTTTCCGCCTCGAAGCACGACATCAAGGCGCTGATCGCCAGCCTGTCCGATCGCATCGGGACGCCCTCCGCCAAGGTGGCGCCGATCATGGCGAGCCTGATCGATCTCGGCCAGTTCGAAGCGGCTGTCGGATTGGACGCCCTGATCGCAGGCGCGCCGGATTGGCGTCTATCGAACGCTCGCGGAATGCTGGCGCTGCTCCATCATCGGCAGCCCGAGGCTGCCGCCGCCTGCTTTGGCGACGCATGGGCCGGAGCATTGGCGGCCGGTCCGGACGCGGACCCGGCCACGAGATGCCGGATCAAGCATCATGAGGTGCTGGCCCGGCTGGTTGCCAAAGATGCACAGGGCGCCGCGACGGCCGCCGCCGAGATCCTGGGGCACGACGCCCCGGTCTGGGTGACGGCTTCTGCGAAGGCCGATCTTGCTGCGTTGCTGGCCAAACATCCCGGCGTGCGGGACCTCATGGGCAAAGCCGGGAGATAGTCGGCAGCGTCTTCGACCGCAGATTAGCTTCGGTCGAGACGAGCTCCTTCATCAGGGAGATGAGGCGGGGTCCGACGCTCTCGATCGAATAGTCTTGTTCGACCAGCATTCGCCCGGCGCGACCCATGTCGCGGCGAAGCTGGGTTTCGTCGCGCAGGCGGCGCAGCGCCGACAGCCATTCCTCGGGCCGGTCCGCCAGGAAGCCGCGGGCGCCGTGGTCGATAAGACGGGTGTTGACGCCGACCGGCGAAGCGATGGCCGGCTTCCAGGCGGCCATGTACTGAAGGATCTTGAGGCCGCACTTGCCTCGTTCGAACGGCCGGTCGGGCAGGGGCATGATGCCCACGTCCATTTCACCCAGGTCCGCGATCTCCGTTGCCTCCGACCAGGGCCTCAGTTCCACCGGCAGGCCGGCCAACACGCCGGGGCGCCCGCCGACGACCAGGATCCGGATCGGCCCTTCCTGCGCCAGCTGGGAAAGCGGCTCACGGAGCACTTCCAGGTATTGAGAGTTCTGCGGACTTCCGATCCAGCCGATCGTGAATGGCTCGTCCTGCGGCATCTCCCGAGGCGTTGCAGGATAGCGGGCCAGATCGACGACGGTCGGCAATTCGACGGTCCGGCGGGCACCGCTGGCCTGGGCGCGGTCGGCGATCGTCGGATTGCCGCAGGTGACGACCGTCGCCGCTGCCATGCCCCGATCGATCCGCTTGCCGAAGAGTGCACGGACAAGGATGGAATCATGCCGATCGTACCGGTGAAACACGCTGTCATCGAGATCCAGGATGGTCGGAATCCGGCCGCCCAGCAGCAGCCGCTCCAATGTCCACGGCATCCACGGCAGCAGTTCGCGCTCGATCCAGATGAGATCCGGCGTGGTTCCTCGCAAGAGCGATGAAATCCGGCTGGCGTATGCGGCCGCGACCCGGAGCCGGGAGGGGCGGCGGCCTTCGACCAGAGATTCAACATACCAGTCGCCGAGCAACGGCCTGACCGTCACCTCGATCTCGGCTTCTGCCAGCAGCGGCATGAACTGGAGCAGACGATACCGCGAGCTGGCCGCGAGCCGGCCATATCGCGTGAGCGCCAGAACCGTGAGCCCCAGCATCTAAGGATTCGCCTTGCCGGCGACGTGCCTCAGCAGCAGCACATATCCAGCGATCACGGCTGCCGGCCCACCAGTTCCACTGCGCAAGAATGCCCCCAACAGACGACTCCAGGGCTCGATCAACAAGGTTATCAGCAGGACGGCCAAATGACCGCCTCGGCCGAAGTTCTTGCGCGTATAGGCGAGGCGACTCGCAAGAATGTAATATAGCCGACGGCCTGGAATCCGCGAACTGCTGCCGCCACCGCTATGACTGACCAAACCAGACGCCTCGAACCAACTGATGAGGCCGGATTGGCGGACGCGCAGCGCCAAATCGACGTCCTCATAATAAAGGAAGAAGCGCTGATCGAAGCCGCCCAGGCTCTCGAACAGCGCGCGACGCATCAGGAAACAGGCGCCCATGACTTGATCCACAGGGCGGCTTGTCGTGTGCGCCCAATCTTTCATGAACGGGCCCAAATGTCCAAAGGCCGGGAGAAGGTCGAGGCCGAGCGCACGGGCGAAAAAGACTGTAGCGCTGGGAAAGCGCGAGCAGGTCCGGCTCGTACGGCCGCCCTCATCGATCAGCCTCAATCCCACGATGCCGATCCGTGACGACCGATCGAACGCCGCAAGCGCCGCACTGAGCGCGCCGGAGTGAGGCCTGGCATCGGGGTTCAGGAAAAGAATATAGGGCGCTGTTCCCTTCCGCGCGCCGCGGTTGGAGCCGGCGGCGAAGCCCAAGTTTCGGCCGGGTCGATCGATCGCGATCCTCAATGCCGGCGGCAGGGCGATGTCGAGGCTTCCGTCGGCGGAGCCATTGTCGACGATGATCACGCTCTTGATCAGGGACCGGTCTTCGCAGGCGGCAAGGGCTTCGAGGCACGCCGCCAGATGATGTGCCGCATTCCAATTAACAATCACGACGTCGATGGTCTCAACGGCCGAGTGTATGTCCATCCTTGTCGCTTTCCAGTAACTCCCGCGCGAGAAATCCAGCGGCAGCCCAAGCCAGGGCAGGGGGCTGCGCCGACAATCGCGCCGGCGCTCTGCCATGTCAACGCGCGCTGTCGTCCGGCATCGCCGCGATATCAGCGAAGCCGTTTCCGCGGTATCATGGCCTTAGCCGTCGCGCTGCATTGACAGCAGCACCCGGCAACTTCAAGGTGAGTCATGATCTGTTACCGTCCGATCAAGAAAACTCACTGCCTCATGGGCGCCACGGCGCTGGCGGCCGCGGTCCTGTGGTGCGGCTGTGCGCACGCCACCGACGCGCTGTCATCCTCTGAAACACAGAACGCGACCGAGCCGAAGACGCTACGCGACGCCGTCGCGCTGATGGGGCAGGTCTACGGCTTTGACGTCGTCGGTCTTGATCGGCTCGGGACCGAGACGCCGGACTGGCCGCCGACGGAGCAATCGCCGCCCGCCGTTCTGAAGCGATTGTTGCGGAGCTACGGCTACGTCGCAGAATTGAAGGCTGGCGACCAGCCGGCGGACCAGCGCCTGCCGCGACGTCTCCTCGTCGTAGGATCGAGCGAGGGCAGGGGCGCCGGCCTTGAAGGTCCCGCCAATCCTGCTCCCCCTGCCTTGCGGCGCGATGCCGGCGGCGCCAACCAAATGCCGTCGGCCTTGAGCCGGTCGCTCAGCCAACTGGCCCTATCCGTGCGGGGCACCGCGCTGCCCCGTCCACCGACGGCCAGCCCTTCGGCGCATGTGACGGCGTTGTCCGGACCGGGTGCCAGCGTCGCATCGCCCGCGACCGGCAACGGCATGCCCGATATGGCGGCCTTGACCAGCACCGCGCGCGCGAACCTGATCGGGTTGGTCACCAAACTTCAGAATGCGTGCAAAGGCACCGGCTGCTGATTCAGCCGGCCGCGCAATCGATCGACGCTTATTTCTCGCCATTTCAATCGACAACCTTAACGCTCAGAAATTTTATCGAGACGATTCAGCCGATCGACAATAAAGACAATAAATAGGACAGGAGCGTTCGATGTTTGCTGGATGTTTCCGAAACAGACGCGCCAGGCATATTTCGCGACTGGCATTTGTCCTGTTTCTTTTGGCGGTGGGGGCGCTCCCAGAGTCCGTCGCCCGTTCGTCCGAGGAGGCTGACGGAGCGCCGCGACATGGCCCGGCCCGAATGCTGCGCGATGATTGGGGCGTTCCGGTACGCGGCCTGCGGAACCAGCAGGAATCGACCAACTGGTCGGGCTATGTGCTTCCGACTTTTCAGACCGGTGTCAAATACACCAGCGCTCAAGGCAACTGGGTGGTTCCCGGTGTCACGAACGAAGACCATCCGCAGTCTGCGGTGTATTCATCGTCCTGGCTTGGCATCGGCGGCAGTTGCAGCAATACCCAATGCACATCAAGCGACCATTCGCTGATCCAGCTCGGCACCGAGCAGGATGTCCTGAGCGATGGGACGACGAATTACTTTGCCTGGTACGAGATACTTCCCGCCAATGGGGCCATCATTCCTGAGCCGGTCCAGCCTGGGGACGCGATCACCGCGTCGGTTCGCTGCGTGGCATCCTGCGGATCGCTGACCCAGACCTGGACGATGTCGATGACCGACAGCACCGCCGGATGGACCTGGAGCAAGACCGTGCAATATGCGTCGTCCGAGCAGTCCGCCGAGTGGATCGAGGAGTCGCCTTCGTCGACCTCAAACCAGATCCAGCCGCTTGCCGATTTCGGGATCGTCACGTTCCAGTCGGTCCGGGCGAACGACTCCAATCCGAATCTCTCGCTGGCGAACGACGGCGTCGAACTCGTGTTCACCAGCGATACCGCCAATCCGTCCGCGCCGCAGAATGGCGATAGCTTCTCCATTTGCGCAGGCAGACCGAACATCTTGGCGCCCTGCATCTTCGCAGGCGGTCCGAGCCCGCTCGCCGCGGCGATCCTGCCGGCCGGCCGGTCCATCCCGATGAACGGTACCGCGACGGCCTTTGCGACCATCATCAACGGCGGCTCGGTGGATGGCACCGGCTGCGCGATCACGCCCTTGTTGAATTTGCCGTTTTCCTTTCAAACGACCGATCCGACGACGAACCAGCCGGTCGGGACGCTCAACAGGCCGGTCGCGATCCCGGCTGGCGGGTCGCAGAGCTTCATCATTTCCTTCACGCCGAATAATGTCAGCTTCTCGCCGGATCCTGTCGTGTTCAACTTTTCCTGCGCGAACCTACCGGCGGCCGGGAACATCTTCGACGTGAACACGTTGCTGCTTTCGTCCTGGATGACACCGCCGCCCGACATCGTCGCGCTCGCTGCCACGACGAGCAACGACGGAACGGTCCATATTCCAGGGCAGGGCGGGACGGGCGCCTTCGCGGTGGCGGCCGCCAATGTCGGCATCGGCGCCGCCATCACCGTCCAGGCGACGGTCGGCGGCACCAGCGGCATACCGATATCGACCATGATCTGCGAGACCAACCCGGCGACCGGCCAATGCCTGACCGCCATCGGGCCGAGTGTCACCACGACCATAGCCGCCGGCGCGGAACCGACCTTCGCGATCTTTCCGACCGCATTCGCGCCGGTCGCGTTCAACCCGGCGGTCAACCGCATCTTCGTCCGGTTCACCGACGGCTCGGGGACCGTCCACGGGCTCACCAGTGTGGCCGTCACGACCCATTGACTGAAAGGCTCGCTGCCGATCCGCCCGCCAATCGATCGGCAGCGGGCCCTTTTGCAATGACCCAGGCTACGGTTTCCGATCCGATATTTGCCCGGCAGCAAGGGCAGGGGATGCCGGTTTGCCAGAGTTGCGATCAAGGAAAGGCGACGACCGCGTCTTTAGGATTTTATCGATAGTGCAGGAACATTCAAATGTTTTTCGGGATTTTCAAGAACGTGCGCGTGAGACAGCTTTCGCAACTGGTATTTGCTCTATTTCTATTGGCGGGGACCACGCTTCCCGAGTCCGTCGCCCGGTCGGCGGAGGAACCCGACGGAGCGCCGCGGCATGGCCCGGCGCGAATGCTTCGCGATGATCGCGGCGGTCTAGCACGTGGCCTGCGGAACGAGGCAGAGTCACGTAATTGGTCGGGCTATGTGCTTCCAACCGTCCAAACTGGCGTCAAATACACCAGCGCTCAAGGCAACTGGGTGGTTCCCGGCGTCACGAATGAAGAGGATCCCCAACTGGCGGAATATTCGGCGTCCTGGGTCGGTATCGGCGGCAGCTGCACAGATGCCCAATGCAGCTCGAGCGATCAGACGCTGATCCAACTCGGCACCGAGCAGGACGCTTTGGACGATGGGACGACGAATTATTTTGCCTGGTACGAGTTGCTTCCCAACGATGCGGTCGTCATTCCTCAGCCGATCCAGCCTGGCGACGCGATCACCGCCTCAGTGCGCTGCGTGGCATCCTGCGGATCGCCGACCCAGACCTGGACAATGTCGATGACCGACAGCACCGCCGGATGGTCCTGGACCAAGACCGTGCAGTATGCGTCGTCCGAGCAGTCCGCCGAATGGATCGAAGAGTCGCCTTCGTCGACCTCAAACCAAATCCAGCCGCTCGCCTTATTCGGAATCGTGACGTTCCAGTCGGCCAGAGCGAACGACTCCAATCCGAATCTGTCGCTCTCGAACGACGGCGTCGATCTGAATGGCGGTTACAATACCGGCAACCCGTCCGCGCCGTTCAACGGTGACAGCTTCTCCATTTGTTCGAGCAGGCCCGCCAGTCTGGCGCCCTGCATCTTCGCGGGGGGGCCGAGCCCGCTCGCTGCGGCGGTGCTGCCGGCCGGCCGGTCCGTCGTGGCGAACAGCACCGCGACCGCCTTCGCGACCATCGTCAATGGCGGTTCCGTGGACGGCACCGGTTGCGGGATAACGCCTCTGTCGGCTTTGGCCTTTTCCTATCAGGCGACCGATCCGGCGACGAACCTGCCGATCGGTACCGTAAACACGCCTGTCGCGATTCCGGCCGGCGGCTCGCAGAGCTTCGTCATCTCCTTCATGCCGAAGGATTTCGGCTTCTCGCCGGCGCCGATCGCATTCAATTTTTCCTGCGCAAACTTGCCGGCGGCCGCGAACATCTTCAACGTGAACACGTTGTTGCTCTCGTACTGGTTCACGCCGCCGCCCGACATTGTCGCGCTGGCGGCCACAACGAGCAACGACGGCACGCTCCACATCCCGGGAGCGGCCGGGACGGGCGCATTCGCGGTGGCGGCGGTCAACGTGGGCGCCACTGCCACGATCATCGCCCAGGCGACGGTTGGCGGCACCAGCGGCATACCGCTATCCGTTTCGATTTGCGAGACCGACCCGAAGACCGGCCAATGCCTGACTGCCATTGGGCCGAGCGTCACCACGACCATCGCCGCCGGTGCGGAACCGACGTTCGGCATCTTTGCGGCCGCAGGAGGACCGATCGCCTTCACCCCGGGGGTCAATCGGATCTTCGTCCAGTTCACCGACGGCTCGGGAACCGTCCACGGGCTCACCAGCGTGGCCGTTACGACCCATTGACTGTAATGCTCGCTGCCGATCCGCCAACTAGGCGATCGGCGGCGAGCGCGTCCACCATGGCCCGGGCTACGATTTCCCACCCGATATTTGCCCAGGGCAGGGGCTGCCGGTTTCCGGCAGCCCGCGCGTTCCCATGAACGATAGTCGCATAATATATATTATGAAAAACGGAACCGGTTTTTCTGCCGTAGCTTTTTGCCATCTCAACCAGTCTCCGCGACGCAACACTCAAGGCTCTAACGACCGGTTTGCGTCGTAGCGCTCTGTCAAGCCGAGAAAAATTTCGAGGGAGAATTTTCCGGATTCCATTTTCGGGAGCCGTCGTCTATCTCGAGTCAATGCCACACATTCGCCTTGATCGTTCCGATATCCCGACAGCCTTGAGAGGCTTGGTGGCTACCGACGCGGCAGCCCGACCACGCTATTGGGCCACGGTCTGGTCAGACGTCCTCGCTGGTGACATCAGTGAATCGACGAGGCGGCAGAATTTGTCAGCCATAGAGAGGCTTTATCGGGTGGCTGAGGCGCTACCCGGCTCCCCAGGGCTCGACAGACTGATCGCGGACATGAATTTCGACACCTTGGAGGCCGCCCTTGGCGGGCTTTTGACAGAGTTTAGAAATGAGGCAAAAGGCCGGCTGATCGACCGGAACATTGCATGGCGGATCGCCCTGAGGTTCGTCGAGAACGTCATGAGCCATCTATCGCCAGCCGCGGAGGTTCGGGTCGCAGATCTTGCCATGCGCATCGAGCGGCTAAATCGCTTGTACGCCCGGCTCGCTCCGATGGGGCCGCGACCGCCGAAACCGATACGCGCACTACCAGCAGTGGTCGTCGAGGATCTATACGAGATATTCAACCCGCAAAGCCCGAGAAATCCTTTCAAGACCGCCTCTCAAAGGTGGCGCAACTATATGATTTTCCTCATGATGTTGCATCTCGGCCTTCGCAGCGGCGAATTACTGATCCTGCCGACAAACGCCATTCACGAAGGTTTCGATTTTCGCGCCGGCGAACACGTTCGTTGGATAAATATTACGACGTTAGATGACAGAGAAGATCCTAGATCCTCTCGACCAAGTATCAAGACGGCGACGTCACATCGACAGCTACCCGTTTCTCTTGAGATCGTTCGGATCGTCGACCTGTATACTATGAATTATCGCGGGAAGCCGCGACATCCCTTTCTTGTCAGCTCGCAAAAGTCGCGCCCGCTGGCCAAGCAGACCCTAGCGGACATCTTTAACGGCGCCTCAGAGGCTCTCTCTGATTCAGCTCTCAAGATCCTGAAATCCCATGGAAAATCTTCGGTGACCCCGCACGATCTTCGACACACCGCCGCTGTTGTGCGGCTTACGAAATATCGGAATTCAGGGTTGGATCTGGATACATCAGTTGAGAAACTTAGAGCTTATTTTGGATGGTCTGCCGGCTCGGCGATGCCACGACATTACGCACGGGCCTACTTCGAATCAACGCTCGCCGACGTCTGGAACGATAGCTTCGATAGCTTTGTTGCCTCGCTCCGCCAACTTGGGAGTGGTCCTAAGTGACACCCGCCGAGAAAGTCCAATACTTGGATGAATTGAGCAGATCCCTGCCAAAGCTCCCCCGCAGCGTGCGCTACTATGACGACTTGTTGGACGAATATCGTACTATCAGCAACCTGATAGAAGATGACTCGTGGACGATTTTTGATGATGGGCGAACAAATAATCTTAATTTCCTAAGATTTCCAGAGCAGATACGCTTAATTTTAAAACATGTCATTGTGATATTGTTGGAGTCTATGGATCCAACGTCTGTAATACAATTTTACATACGCCTCGCAAACCACAAAGATGCTTCGCATTTTGTTGAGTATTTTACTATTAGCGAACCCCACGAAGTGCGTACGGAATGGGCGACAAATGTTCTTCCAATCGCCAAGCCGACGTTCGCCACGGCGTTAAGAATGCTGCTACACGCCTTGTGCGCTCTCGGGATCGGTAAGTGGAATAAGCATCTGTCCGCATATGTTTCCCAGCTCCCCGGACCGAAAGTTGATACCTACAAAACAGTGCGCACCGGTGAATGCTTCGTGCCACTTGATCAACAAGCACTCGTTGTTGATTACTTTGACGAGCTGGTGGCTGGAGATCTAACCGAAGTTTCCGACGCAGACCTTCGCGGCGCTTGCATTCTTCTCATAGTGTTCCAATACGCATTCCGACCGGGGCAAGTCGCTCGAATCAAAATCTCCGACGTACGGATCTTTGACACGGGGGCTGTCCATCTTTCGGTCGTCCTCACGAAGAAGCGTAACCGTGATCAACGGAGGCCGGTTAACCGCAGCGTGAAGCGCGAATGGTGCCCACTCTTCATCGAGTATCGCCGTCGCCGCGACCTCGCGAATGAGGTCAAGAGGGGTGTCGCTCGAGATTCTCTGTTCGGGTTGATGCCCGACGAGGTTACCTCCGCGGTCTACTTCGCCATGGCAGGCATCACAGGCGCGGAATGGACGCCGATGGACCTAAGGCATACCGCTGCCCAAAGACAGGCTGATGCAGGGGCATCCCATCTCGCGATCGCGGAGTTTCTTGGTCATTCCGCCATCGCGACAGCAAATGTCTATTTTGACGCCTCGCCGACCCAGGCTCAACGCATCAACAACGCTCTCGGTCTGTCACCCATCTACGCGGGCGTTGCACAGGCCCATCGTACAAAGACCATCGCCCCGCAGGCCCTTAGGGCCATGCCAGAAGACAAACAGGTTGGGGGGGTGCCCCATGGCATCCCGATCGCTGGAATCGGCGCCTGTGACATCGGTCAGTCAGGTTGCATCAAGAATCCCGTCCTGAGCTGCTATACCTGCCGGAAGTTCTTACCGGTCAGTAACGTCGCAATCCATCGCGAGGTGACGGAGGGATTGCGGCCAGTAGTGCATCAATTCGCTGCTGCATCACGTGGCGATGAATCGAGCCCGGCATATGTTCAGCTTAGGCGCACTTTGGAAGCCGCCGAACGGGTGATCGAGGACATCGAGGCCAATCGGACTTCCGACGCATGAATCAATTTTTCGTGAAATATGTTGCCCTCGGACGACGTCTCGCGTCAGAGAAAGGGCTCTCCTGGGAACTGAAATGCGACGCCGAAGGCCGCATTGAGCGCTCCGAGAAATGGAACGCGTCAGCGCTGGCTGGACTCCCGCCCCCGTTTGAGTACCTCTCGAGCATCGGCACGGACAGAAAATTACTCGAGCCGCTGAATGCGATCCTTGAGGTTGGCGGACAACTGCCGATCGATGCAGGCCCCCTTCCCGATCCTTGGGTCGACTTGCTCAAAGCAGCCGTCTTGAATGAGATCCTCGTTAAGCGGAACAAGCCAGGGCATGCGCTCGATGTTGTGGGACGGCAGCTTCGCATTCTCGCCACCTGCGCTCGAGAGGTTGAGCCCTGGGAAATCACTGGCGAGCACGTGCAGTTGGCCTACAACGCGGCACTCCAGGTCGGCGGTTCCGGCAAGCTCGCCTCGAACCTAGAAAGTGTGGTGCGCACCGTTCTCGACGCTGGGCATCTCACCGACCGAGGGCCCCTCGCCCGCTTCTGCAAACCATTTGAGACCAGCGAGGCCCTCGCGGCCCAGGAACGCGTCAAAAAACTCAGGCAGTCGAACAATGAAAATCGGGGCACCGCGTCAGTTCGTAAGGAGCTGCACGAGCGAAAAGCACACAGCAAGCTCCCTGACGAGCGTGCCTTTTGGGAAATGGTCCGTATCGTTTTCACAGAACAGCCTCGGACTTTTGGTGACGCTATACGGTTTGCCCAGCTGAAGCTGGCCATCGTGACCGGATTTCGTGTTGGAGAGCTCGTCACGTTACCTTTGGACTGGCGGCGCAAGCGGGAATACGTCGATCCGAAGGGCAGACCTGCAGGCGAGCGCGGCGGCGTTTCCAGCTCATTGATGATCCGGTACTTCGCGGAAAAGCAGCACGAGGCCGAGGGTGCCGAAGGCGTTGTCCTTTACGAGAACGGCCAGCATGTGCCGCCAATGTTCGAAGGGCTATTGGAAGACGTCCTGACTGAGACCGAGCGCTTAACCGCACGGCTTCGACACACGCTGCGCCGTCAAACCGAAACGGGCAGATTGCTGCCTGATTTCGACCCACGAGAGCTTATCTCCGCGGTTGACCTACACGTGAGATCTACCGGCAGCGTGGTCGTTACCGAAGAGCCAGCGCCTTCCGACCTGGTTCGGCTATACCGCGAGACCTACGATCCGGCTGTCCTCGACGAAATTCGTGATCACCAAAAAGCCGCTTTAAGAGCGGGCGCGAAGCTCACGTCAAATGTCCGAAAGTATTTCGGGAAATTTCTGAAGCAAGGTCTGCCTGTCTACCACAGCAGAAGCGGGTTTAAAACGGGTGATACCTGGGCGGAAACATACTTCCGCGTTGGCGAGTTCGAAGACTTTTTCCGTCGCGCCATGCCGACGAAGGTGTCGGACACGCTGCCATTTAAGCTTTCCAACGGCGACAACGTGTTTCCATGGCAATTGATGTTTCTCATGCCCGCGCGAGCGCTCATTGAAGAGCGGAACGGCGGCATAGTTGACGTTACACGGTATATGTCGGTCGGCCGGGTCTCGATCGCGGATCTCAATCTCGCCCTTGGCGATGGAGAGACCAACCTCTTTACCCGCTACGGTGAGACTGAAGCCGACCGTCAACTGAACCTGGACATGCACTCGCTGCGCCATCTCCAGAACACTGAACTGTTCCGGCTCGGCGTGGCGGACAGCATCATCACCAAGCGTTTCGGTCGCCGCTCCGTCGCGCAAAGCCACATCTATGACCACCGCAGTTTGGCAGAGGACCTTGCCTCCATCGAATTGCCTGCTGAGAGCGTGGAGATAATGGGACCAAAGGCTCAGCAGGCGCTCCAGCTAATAATGAGCAATAAGGTCTCCGGGCCGCTTGTAGAAGAGTTTCGTCGCATTCAGCGCGAGCTTGGTGATGACGTCGCCTTCTCGTTTCTCGACGCCGAGGCAGACGGCATGCACGTCACGCCATATGGATTCTGCTTGAACAGCTTCATGGTGGATCCCTGCCCCAAGCACCTTGAGTGTTTCAACGGCTGCTTGCATCTGGTACTGAGTCCGATCCCAGAGGATCGCGCAACACTTCAGCAGCTACGGGACCGCTTCACGAAAGTCATCTTGACGCTGGAGGCATCGCCGCCAGGCGGCGTCGGGCGGACGAACCAGCTCGCACACGCACGCACTCGACTCGCGAATATTGAACGCGCGCTCACGACAGCGCCGGGTGAACATCCGTTTCCAGATGGTCGCGATTTGTCACAGCCATTCTCAACGATGCTAGGGTCGACGGTGATCGATGGAGCCAAAGGGACGGACTTTGACCAAGACTGAACGGAACGCGTCACTTTCTCTGATGGAGGAAGCGCTCGAGGCCATGATCGTCGATGACGAAGAGATTTCCGCCAGGGGCTTGGTTCGGCGTATGGGTGGCGTCTTCAAGCATGCCACGGACGTGACCCGGCCCACGGACCGTCGTTCGATGCTTGAGCATTATCAAGCCCGGCAGCTTGAACTTCGCAGGATCATATCGAAGGCCGACAAGACGTCGAAGGCGAATTTGTCCGCTCAGATAGCTCGAAAAGACGAGGAGATCGAGGAGCTTACCCGACAGCGCGATCTTCTTGTCGCCTCGCACCGGGCAATGATTTTGGCCGTTGGCGAGATAGGTGGAATGAAAGCCTGGCGGCGGTTCTTTGATGGGTATCAAACTGTCCTCGATGAGCTACGCGCGCTCGGCGCTCTGCCGGCCGCCGAAATAGCTCAATCGCCAACAAAGAGCTCCACGAAATTGAGATCGGCGGCATCGAAAAACCTGACCAAGGGATGTCCTCAGCTGGTCGCACACCCTGACGGAGGCGAATAAATTGTCGCGTTCTCTCGTTGAGGCGGATGACCTAGCGCAGCCCTCGCCTGTCCCGTCCGAGACCAATTCGCCCAAGGCTGCTACGGGTCAGGTCGACGCAGTGATGGCCGATGAGATCATCTGCTTCGGAGACGAGGAGGATGAGGCCGCCGGCACAACGGTTGCCTTGACGGCAGAAGAAATCTTGGCGGCCAATGCCCGCTTCGGCGTTGCTATCCGGCGGCGCCTGAGCGGTCCAGGCTTCCGGACATTTCTCAATATCGCAGATTTATGGTTGCTGACAGAAGCTCAGCGCCTCACCGTGCTCGGGATTCCGTCACCCTCTACTTATTCGGCGTGGGCCAAGGAGGCCCGGGAAGAACACTGCGAGATCATGTTAACCGTCGAGGTGCTCACTCGTATTTCTGCCGTCCTGGGCATTCACCAGGCGCTCGGAATTTTGCAACTGCCCCATGCTGAAGCCGCCGCGTGGCTTAGGACCCCTCACAAAGCGGCCGCCTTTGACGGAAAGCCTCCTCTGACACTCATGATCAACAACGGCCTGGAGGGATTGCTCTTTGTCCGTCGGTTTTTGGATGCCGCATCTGGCCAGCGCTAGCCCGAGTCCTCTCGAGCGAGAGCCTCCCGTTGGGAGTCGATGTATTGGAACGGGCAAGCGGCCCCCTGCCCCACCGAGGCGCGGCCGTATCTGTATCAGACACGATTGATGGTGTCTTTCTTGCGTCCACTGGAGCCAAGACGTTTGCGTAACTGATCTACTGACTGGACACATCAAGATCTCGCAGAATATCTGCGGGGTGAACCTTCAGTGCTATTGCCAAGCGCACAAGCATCTCTACGCCAAGATCGGGCAATCCACGCTCAATCCTACTCATGTAGGCTCGATCAATTCCCGCTACATGGGCCAATTCTTCCTGAGAGAGCTTTCGACTACGTCGCAGCCTCTGAATCGTCAGGCCAATTTGTCGGCGAACATCCTGCATTGACGCAGGGCACCGTTTTGTGGCCTAAGACGCCACGGCCTATCCTACACATTCCGTTTCCCGGAATGCGGGCATTTGCGGAAATGAGATGATGGCAGCCCTACACAGAGCAGATCCGAAACTCGAACTCTGCGACACGGTCGTAATCGACTGCTCAAAGCCATTTAAATTTCTTAAGGTTCAGGCGAGTGAGCCGAAATCTGCCGTATTATTGCAAAGCGCGGTCTTCGATCCCAGCATGTCGTTGGATGGCGTGTTCTCCGAGGTTTATTCGCTGACGATTGATGAGGCGACGACTCTGGCAAATCAGCTAAGTCGTGCCGTTGCAATATTGAGTGTAAAATAAACTGGTTATGCGTTTGAGTGCCACCTACATCCTAAGAGGCGCGCCTTGTCTCACATTGTTTTCTATGGCGACCCTCACGGCAATTTTGAGCCTCTGCTGGATGTAATTTCATATGGGCCCGAAATTTCCGCTGTGTTCATTCTCGGTGACTGCGACCTTGAAAGACCGCTGAAAGAGGAACTGCAACCGGCATTCGCGTCGGAAGTTCCCGTGTTTTGGATCCCAGGCAATCACGATACCGATAATCATCTTTGGTACGAGCGGCTTTTCGACTCTTTCCCTGAAGGCAATCTCCACGGACGAATAGTCACTCTTGGGTCGAGAAGGATTGGCGGACTTGGCGGCGTTTTTCGGACAAGGATCTGGGATCCTCAGTTGCCAAGCGCCGAAGCTAGGTGGAAATCTCCAGCGGAGCTCGTCACGCATACACCGTTGCAATCCCGTTTCCGGGGCGGATTACCGCTTCGGCAACGATCGACGATCTTCCCGGTCGACTACGATTCGTTGAGGAGCCGGGCTCTCGATATTCTGGTCACGCACGAAGCGCCCACCACGCATGAGCACGGATTTGCGGCCCTCGATCAATTGGCCGAAAGCACTGGTGCCCGTTTGCTGGTACACGGTCATCACCATTGGAGCTACGACGATCAATTGCCCAGCGGCGTGAGGGTTCGCGGGCTGGCGATTGCGGAGCCCTGGTTGCTGGATTTGGAGACGTTCGAGCGACAGCCGTAATGGCCCGAGGCCTCAGCATTGCCGAGTCCTTTTCCTTCGCGACCGATAGCAATGGCCTATGAGACGAGCCGCTCCTCGGCTTGTTCCACGCTATTCGTGGATCTCGAAGGCGTCCCGATCGTTCCTGGTCAGTTTGGTCGCCTGGACGGGACTGGGGATAGTACGCGGCTGGCGTCAAACGCGTCGATAAGAAGGCGAATCAGACGTCGCGGATTGCGACCGGGGTTCCCGGTCCACTCGTCAAGGCATCGCTCAATTATCGAGGCGCTGCCACGGACCTCCTGGTAGGCAGCCTCATATAGCGAGCAGACCGCAGTAGCTAAGTCGTAGGCATTGCGCTCATCGACCGCAGGCGGCTGGATCGTGTTTCGCCCGCCTTGTCCCCATCTCGCGAGGAAGGCGACCGCATCCGCGTTCACGAGCTGAGACTTGAGGAAATCGCTGACAAGATCGCGCTCAAGCATTCTGTCGAACCTCATCGTCGTCGCCAGAACACACCAGGTGGCGGGCATCCTGCATAATCGCCCTAGTACGCCATACGCGGACATGCGCGACCGAATGTTCCAGAGTTGGTCGATCGTCTCGGTCTCGTCGAGCACGAGCACGAGTCCGCCGAGACCTACCGCGCGACAAAGACCGGCAACAGCGGCGATGCGCGATACCGCCTTTTCTCGCTTGGAAGCGTGATCCGACCAGCAAAGGTCCGCTCCGTATACGGATCGCCATGCGGGATGATTGCCGAGTTGAAGGCGCTCTCCTGATTCGAAATTGAGGCAGAGGCTCGCGACGGCCCATTGCAGATCTCCGCAGACTGAACTTGCAGCAAGCCTCTTGAGGGATTCCCGCATCCCATCGTCGTATAGCGAGTCCAGTATTAGCCCCCGGAGACCCGTTGATGCGCGGGCGCGAATCGACTCTGCTAAGACAGGAAAGAACCGCTGGGGGTGACTGAGTGCCGCGCTCCTGGCATTCAGCCCGACAATGGCGGTCGCAAAGTCGCGGCCCGCGGCGGTGGCTTGAACGTATGACAAGAAGTGCGTCTTGCCGGTTCCCCATTCACCCCGAACAAACAAAGGTTCGGCTCGACCGGTTCGCTTCAGCTCACTCAGCGAATTCCCGACGTTTTGCTTTACTCGATCGTAGCCGACCGACAGAAGGTCGAATTCCCAGATCGGCACCACCCCTGTCCTAAGACGTCGTATAGCGGCCCGAGCTGAGGCGGTCATTCGGCGACTTCCTTCGTGATGGCCGTCGCTGCCTGAGCCACTAGTCGAGCCACGTCCGATTGCGCTGATGTGATGCTACCTTGTCGGGCGCGTTCAAGTGCGTCCACGACGACACGGGCGAGGAGGCGTGGTCTCGCGACGCGAAATCGCGCCTCGGCCACTCCACCAACGAGGCGAGATAGTAGTTCCTGCGGCAGTACATCCCGCTTGGATCCCCCTCCATAAGCGATGCGATGTACCTTACAAATTCGGATCGCCAAGTCGCGCATCTGCGAGATATCCAGGGGCGTGCGATCAAGGTCGATGACAGGGCCTCGCCAATTGATTTCCGGGCCGAGCGCCTGAATTCGCGTCGCCAGTGCATCGTACCGCGGGAAGTATCTTTCCCCTTCGAACATCTCCGGTGTTGCAGCGAGATACATGCAGAGATTTCGGAATCCGCCCTCTCCTCCCGCATGATCGACGTATTCGCGTAATGCTTGTAGTGCCTGATCTTGTCGTTTGATCGATCCAAGCTTCGCGAGCTCCTCCACTTCATCGATGCAAAGCACGAGCCCAGTGTAACCAGCAGACCGTATGAGCCACAACAGGCCGCGCATCGCATCGCGGGCGGCGCCCTTGCCGATGGGGCGGAGCTCGACGAATCCTTCGCTTGGGCGCCCGGAAGCCGGGCTTTGAACATAGCGATGAGGGAACCGGATGCGTTCGTTCGCACCGCCGACCCAACGGCATATGCTGCTCATAGTTTCGAAGTCGCGGGCGAGTAGCGCGCGCGCGAAGGCACTCGTTGCCTGGACGAAGTCGGGGGGAAGATTGCTTCTGAGGAGGCCGGCCTCGAGTCGAGCATAGACGCGCGAATCTGCATCAAAGGGGCGCGTCAGACCGGCATCGCGGATACCGGCCAATCTCGCTTGTTCACGCGCCCATTTTTCCAAGAGAAAGCGTACCGGATCAGGCCGTATGTCCCCCGGGCCTCCCGGACCGATCGAGAAATCGGCCGCCAGCATCTTCTGAACGATTCGTGGGTACAAGGTCTCGAAGCGATCTATCTGGACACCATCGAGTTTGCATTCGACGTGGGAGGTCACCCACCCATGCGTACGAGCCCAGTCCTGCACGATCGACAGGAAATGACTCTTGCCGGCGCCGTAAGCCCCGCGGACGAACTTTGTGTCCGAGTGCGTGTCTTCTGCTATTTCCGTTAGGAGTTCCTGTTGAGCCGCAAGCCATTGGTCGTGGCCGACATGGATGTGCCGTATGCCTTCGGCGATTGCCGTTCCGCGAGTAAGACTTCTGATCAGAGCCCGTGCCAAGGTGGGGGATGGGTCATCGCCATCGGTCTCAGCAGTGTCGCCATCGGTCTCGCGCATGATTTCCTCAACTGCCAGACTTCAAAGGAAGAAATGCAATTCGGCCAACGTATCCGAACCGCATCTCGGCGGGCTGATACAGAAAGACGGCATCCTTAGGGTCCAATGGAGGCAAGAGACGCAGTTCACGGCCATCCGCGGACCTCAGTACTCCCTCGTCCAACATGCGCGCGAGTCGGGCGCGGAATTGATCTAGACTGAGCCCCGCGAAGGCTTCGCTCCTGGCGTCTCTCCAGAAGCGCGCCCCCTGCATGCCGATAACGAGCGCTCGGTAGACCGCGAGGAGCGGCTTCTGAATCGAGCCATTTCCCAAGTCATCGTAAGCGGCGGCGAGTTCATTGATAAAATT
>Ga0070730_10000507_pt1 | contig 45096 bp, 43 predicted proteins | sample Coa_R1_3_FD_66447 | JGI IMG/M metagenome (GOLD analysis project Ga0070730, IMG submission 66447) | Surface soil microbial communities from Centralia Pennsylvania, which are recovering from an underground coalmine fire - Coalmine... | ecosystem: Environmental > Terrestrial > Soil > Unclassified ...
CTCACCGGCGTCACGGCGCCCGGCGTTTTCGTCGAAGTCTCCTTGCACGTCGCCACCCTCTTCGCGGTTCTGGTCGTGTATGGTGCACGGCTCTGGAGCATCGTCCGGGGCACGCTGTCCGGTGACCGGCCGTCGCTCCGGCGGGCCGGGTTGCTGGTGATCGCCACGATTCCCGCGGCGATCCTCGGCGTGCTCTTCCACAAGCAGGTGGAAGAGGCGGCCACCAGCCTCGTCCTCATCGGGATCTGCTTCGTCATCACCGGGATCGCCCTCTGGTCGACGAAAGAGCGGCACGGCATGCGACCGGAGCCGACCGTCGCGGGGGCCGTGGTGATTGGTCTCGCGCAGTCGGTGGCCGCGCTCCTGCGCGGCATCTCGCGCTCCGGCTCCACGGTCACTGCGGCTCTTTGGGTGGGCTTGGATCCGACCGATGCGGCGGAGTTCTCGTTCCTGCTCTCGATCCCGATCATCGCCGGCGCTGCGTTGGTGGAGGGCCGGCACGCGATCGTGGACATCGCGGCGGTGGGCGCGGGGCCTCTCGCCCTGTCGTTCGTGGTCGCGTTCGTGGCGGGGATCTTCAGCATCCGGTTCCTGGTCGCGATGCTCAAGCGCGGACGATTTTATCTCTTCGCGCCCTACTGCTGGGCGGCCGGTCTCTTCGTCATCGCCTATGGGCTGTGGCATCCCTGACCCTTGATGGGGTCTCGGGCGGCTCGCTCGCCAGGCGGTGGGGCGTTCCGCAGGTCGGGTTGTTCGACTCCCTCGGTTCCACGCTCGACTCGATTCACGAGTTGGGGACCTCCGGTGCCCCCTCGGGAACCGTCGTCATCGCCGACGTGCAGACGGCGGGACGGGGGCGCGACGGACGCACGTGGCGGTCGCCGATGGGTGGGCTCTGGCTCGGCGTGTTGCTGAGGCCGCGGACGTCCGATGTCGGGGTCTACTCCATCCGGGTCGGACTCGTGCTTGCCGATGCGATCGACGAGATGTTGGGACGTCCCGCCGCCCGGGTGAAATGGCCGAATGACGTCGTCCTGGCCGACCGGAAGGTGGCGGGCATTCTGTGCGAAGGGCGCTGGCACGGGGAGGCGCTGCACTGGCTCGCCATCGGCATCGGATGCAACGTCGCGAACGACATCCCCCCGGACGTCGCCGGCCTCGCGACGCGGCTCGCCGATCACCGGCCCGGTGCCACCCGCCTCGACCTCTGTGACCGGCTGGTGCCGGCGCTCCCCCGCCTGGGTGCCGCCGGCCTCCGCCTCACGGACGCGGAGCTCACGGCATTCGGGTCGCGGAACTGGCTCGCGGGGCGGGAGATCCGGGCGCCCCTCGCCGGGAAAGTCATTGGACTCGAAGGAAATGGCGCCTTGGTCGTGGAAACGGCCCGGGGCCGTCAGACCGTTCGGGAAGGGCACGTCGAGCTTGCCTGAGGTAAATTAGCGCCCCATGCTGCTCGCCCTCGACGTCGGGAACACCGAAACCACGCTGGGCTTGTTCGACGGGGACCAGCTCGCGCACCATTGGCGTCTCACCACTACGGTGCCGCGCACACCTGATGAGTGGGGGGCGGCGCTCACCTCCTACCTCACGCAGGCCGGCCACTCCACCGGCGAAGTCCGCGCCGCGATCGTCGCTTCGGTGGTCCCTCTGGTGTCCCATGCCTTGGGGGAGGGGATCCGGATCGCGATCGGACAGGCTCCCACGTTCGTTGACGCGCGTTCCCGGCTTCCCATCACGCTCGACGTGGATGAGCCGCTGACGGTCGGTGCCGATCGCATCGTGAACACGCTGGCGGCTTCCCAGGTCTACAAGGACGACTGCATCGTCGTCGACTTCGGCACCGCCACGACGTTCGACTGCATCACCAAGGACGGGCGTTTCATCGGTGGCGTCATCATGCCGGGCGTCGTGACGGCCGCGAACGAACTGGTCCGCAAGACCGCGAAGCTTCCCGCCGCGGAGCTCTCGGCGCCGCCGCACGTGATCGGGCGACGCACCGAGGACTGCATCCGGTCGGGCGTGCTGTTCGGAACGGCCGAAGCGATCGACGGTCTGATTCGCCGGGTACGCGCGGAGTGGCCGGGAGGGCGGAAGCCGCGGGCGATCGCGACCGGTGGACTCGCCACGCTCATCGCGCCCCTGTGCAAGGAGATCGGCGGAACCGACCCCGATCTCACGCTCACGGGCCTGCGGCTGGCCGCGGCCGTGCTGGGGCTCAAGTGGTGACCGACGCCCAGGCGACGAAGACTCTCAATGTCTGGCGCCGGGCCGGGTACGGCGCGCTCCCCGGGGACGCGTTCTCCTACATCCTGCATATGCGGCCCGCCGAGTGGCCGATCATGGCGGCGCACACGGTGTTGGGGTACGTGCTCGCGGTCGGCTGGTCGGGGCTTCGGTCGGGGCAACAGCTGGGCTCCGCGCTCTTCGCCCTGTTCATCTGGGTCATCTGCCTGAACGGCGGCACTCTCGCGATCAACAGTGTCTACGACAAGGATGAGGGGGACGTCGGGTACCTCAACTCGCCTCCGCCCCTTCCGAAGCATCTCCTCACCTTCAGCTGGGTTCTGCTCGTCCTCGGCCAGGTGCTGGCCTTCGGCTTGCCCTGGGGATTCCGGATCGCCTACGCGGTCTGTTTCGTGATGTCGGTGGCGTATTCGGTGCCCCCGCTGCGGTTCAAGGCTGTCGCGGGACTGGATTGGGTGATCAACATGTGGGGGTTCGGGACCCTGACTCCGTACGCCGCGTGGGCTGCCACCGGCCGTCCCCTCGACTTGGGGCACGCGGTCATCTTTCTCTCGTTCTGTGCGTTGTTCGCCGGCCTCTATCCGCTCACCCAGCTCTATCAGCTGGAGGAGGACAAGAAGCGCGGAGACCGGACGCTGGCGCTCATGTTCGGGCTGGAGGCGAGCCTGTGGCTCGCGACCGGGTCGGTGATTCTGGCGTTCGGCGGCCTGTCCTGGGCCGCGGACATTCTGCGCCGGTCTGGAACGTTGATTTTCTTTGCGCTCGCCGCCTGGCTGGCGGTGCTGGTGCCGTGGATTCGGGCCCGAAACGTGTGGACACCGCAACAGCACCAGCGCGGGATGTATTGGGCGCTGGGGGCCTGGGCGGTGACGGACGTGGCGGTCCTGCTCGTCTTTGCGCGATAGGCTTGTTAGATTGACCGTCGGACCCCTTTGATCGAGGAGCCTTGCTGATGTCGGCGACCGCCACTCCCACCATGACCGACCGTACCGAGCTGCCGCACGTCCTGATCAGCGGCGCCAAGCTGGGCGTGCTCACCGCGGTGTGGGTCGTGCTCTATCTCGTGATCTGGCGGTACGTTCCGGGCACCGTCGGCGGCGTGCTCGACGCCGTGATCGTGCTGCTCGGGGGCCTGTCGATGGCGCTCTTGCCTGCCGAATGGACCGGGGCACGGCACACCGAAGGGATCGCTGGGGCCGCGGGCGTCGGGCTCTTCAGTACCGTCGTGTTCTCCGCGATCGACATCATCATTCTCCGGAACGTCCACGCGTATCCGTGGACTTGGGACGCGATCGGCGGCAACAGTACCTGGTGGTATCTGCCGACCTGGTGGCAGCTGGGCACCTTCGTGTCGTGGATGGGCGCCATGCTGACCGCCGGCCGGAATTCGAAGCACGCGGCGTCCCTGACCAGCCTGGCCGTCCCGCTCGTCGTCGGCGCCGTCGTGATCGGTGAGATCGCCCACTTGATGGGGTTCGGGTTCACCTCGACCTACCCGGTCGCCATCGGCCTCGGTTTCTCGGTCATCCTCACCGTCCTTGGAGTTGCCGCCATCGCGCGGAAGGCGTGACGGACGGAGGCGTGCCGCGCTGGCTCACGCACTTCCTGCTGGTCGTCGGTTGGCTCCTCACGCCTCTCTGCGCGTGGGGAGCTTCTTATTTCGGGCTCTGGATCGGGGCCAAGGTCGGCGTGCGGTTTTCGGGACCGGGGGCCATGGTGGGGGTAGCACTGGGAATCGCATTTCTCTCCGGCTTCGTGATCCTGGCCTTGTGGGTGCGGATGATGCGGCGTTTCCCGCACTGGCTGGCCCACCGGATGGCTCCCCGCCCGTCACAGGAGAACCGTGCGACGGAATGACGTCGGGTTTCTGATCGCCACGCTTTCGCTGGCGGCCACTCCCCTGGCCGCGCAGGGGGAGATCGAGTTCCGGTACGGGCAATGGTACCGGGCCGGCCACGGCGCGACCTATGAGTTCCGTTCGCATTCTCCACTCACCGGTGTCATTTCGCAGACCTTCGGCGCGACCGTCATCGTCAACGATCGCTTGGGGCGGCGGCAGGCCTTTTACGGCGGCGGATGGGAAGCGCACCTCTTCCGGGGCTCCTCCACGTTCGGGCCCTATGGTCTGCTCGGCGTCGCGCTCGGCCTGTCGACCGATACGGCCACGCAGGAGCTGGCGGCGCTGTGGAGTGTCGGCGGTGGCCTCGAGTGGAGGCCGTTCGACCGGTTCGCACTTGGCGTGGAAGGGCGCTATCGCGACGAGGATCGGGGGCCGCGGGGATTCTGGTCGGGGGGCGGCAGCCCCCGAAAGGGATTCTCGCTCTCCCTGGGGATCGCCATCGGACTCGGCCGACAGGGCGGCAGGATGTCCGCTCCGTCAAACCCGGTGCTGCCTCCGCCCGCTTCGACCGTTCCCAACAATGCACCGGGGCAGCCTCCGACGACCATTTCAGGAAATGCCGCGGCCGCGGATGTGGTTCGCACGGCCCTCGACGTGCTGGGCACCCCGTATCAATGGGGTGGCACGGCGTCGAACGGATTCGATTGCTCCGGCCTGATCCAGTACGCCTACGGGCAGCATGGCGTGCGGTTGCCGAGAATCAGCCGGGACCAGGCGCGGGTCGGTGCGGAGGTCACGCCGGTGGTGGAGGCGCTCCAGCCGGGTGACATTCTTCTGTTTTCGGCCAGTCCGGGTTCCGGCGTGACGCACGTGGGCATGTACGTGGGGGAGGGAAAGTTCATTCACAGCGCGAGCAGCGGCGTGAAGATCTCCCGGCTCGACCGGAGCGATTCCGACGGCGCCTATTGGATCCCGCGCTGGGTGGGCGCTCGACGCATCCTTCCGTGAGCGGCCGCTGGGCGGTGGCCCTCGGCCTCGCGTTCGCGTGCGCGAGGAATCCAGGCCCCGCCGGTCCTCCAAGTCCCCTTCGTGGTTACGACCTCGTGATTCGAGGGCGCGATTCGCTCAGCCACGCCCTGCAGGGGGCGTTCGCGCGTGCTGGATACACCGTGCGGGACGACGTGCGCGGGGGCGGTCATATGGCCGCCGCCCTGGTTTGGTGGAAGTACGTCGACCAGGAGGGGCGGGGGACCCTCGAGGCTCAGGTGGCGGATACCCGCCGGGGGCATGTGCTTGCGGGTGCGACGATTCCTGCGGATACCCTCCCCGGCGACTGGCAGGGGCGCGCTGATCTCCTCGTAAAGGCCCTCCTAAGTCCGTCTCCTTGACATGCGGGTCCCGCCTGTCGATAATTCGTCCGGTTGCTAGCACTCACCGCTCAAGAGTGCTAACAATATCAGAAGCAATCACTTAGTCCTTGTGGAGGCAGAGGGTTATGGCGACCGGAAGCAAGGGTGGGAAGCACAAGCTGCTCCCGCTGGGTGATCGCGTAGCGATCAAGCCGGCCGAGGAGACGGAGACGATGAAGGGGGGCCTCTACATCCCCGATACCGCCAAGGAAAAGCCGATCCAGGGTGACGTGGTCGCCGTGGGACCCGGCCGGACCGAAAAAGGCGAGAAGGTGCCGATGGAGCTGAAGGTGGGTGACCGCGTGATCTACGGAAAGTACTCCGGCACCCCGGTGGAGCTCGACGGTGAGGAAATCATCCTCATCAAGGAATCCGACGTCATCGCGAAGCTCGGTTAAGGAGAGACCAACAGATGGCTGCCAAGTTTCTGGAGTTCAACGTCGAGGCTCGGGCCCGCCTGAAGCGCGGTGTGGACCAGCTGGCCGACGCCGTGAAGGTGACCCTCGGCCCCAAGGGCCGGAACGTGGTCATTGAGAAGAAGTTCGGCAATCCGACCGTCACCAAGGACGGCGTGACGGTCGCCAAGGAGATCGAGCTCGACGACGAGATCGAGAACATGGGCGCCCAGATGGTGAAGGAAGTGGCGACCAAGACCTCCGATCTGGCCGGTGACGGCACGACCACCGCGACCGTGCTGGCCCAGGCGATCTACCGCGAAGGCCTGAAGTCGGTGACCGCGGGTGTCAATCCGATGGCCCTGAAGCGCGGCATCGACAAGGCCGTCGAGGCGATCATCGAAGAGCTGAAGAAGATTTCCGTGCCCACCAAGGGCCGGAGGGAAATCGCCCAGGTCGGCACCATTTCAGCCAACGGCGACAAGGAAATCGGCGACAAGATCGCCGACGCCATGGACAAGGTGGGCAAGGACGGCGTGATCACGGTCGAGGAGGCGAAGGGCCTCGAGACCACGCTGGAGACGGTGGACGGGATGCAGTTCGATCGCGGCTACCTCTCGCCCTACTTCGTCACCGATCCCGAGAAGATGGAAGCCGTGCTCGAGGACGCGTACGTCCTGATCCACGACAAGAAGATCTCGTCGATGAAGGATCTGCTCCCGGCGCTCGAGAAGGTCGCGCAGTCGGGCAAGCCCCTCCTCATCATCGCCGAGGACGTCGAGGGAGAGGCGCTGGCGACGCTGGTGGTCAACAAGCTGCGCGGCACCCTCAAGGTCGCGGCGGTGAAGGCCCCAGGCTTCGGCGACCGCCGGAAGGAAATGCTGATCGATATCGAGAAGGTCACCGGCGGCAAGGTCATCGCGGAAGAGAAGGGCATGAAACTCGAGAACACCGTCCTCGGTGATCTCGGCCAGGCCAAGCGGATCGTGGTGGACAAGGACAACACCACGCTCGTCGGCGGCAAGGGCAAGCAGGCCGACATCCAGGGCCGCATCGGTGAGATCCGCGCCGCGATCGACAAGTCGACGTCGGATTATGACAAAGAGAAGCTGCAGGAACGGCTGGCGAAGCTCGCCGGCGGTGTCGCCGTGATCAACGTGGGCGCGGCCACCGAGACCGAGATGAAGGAGAAGAAGGCCCGGGTGGAAGATGCGCTGCATGCCACCCGCGCCGCGGTCGAGGAAGGCATCGTCCCCGGCGGTGGCTCGGCGCTCTTGTACTGCCAGAAAGTTCTTGGGACCCTGCGTGCCGGTGGCGACGACGAGAAGATCGGCGTCGACATCGTCCGCCGTGCCATCGAGGAGCCGATCCGCATGATCGCCCAGAACGCCGGCGCGGAAGCGTCGATCGTGGTGGGCAAGGTGAAGGAGTCGAAGGACAAGAACTTCGGCTACAACGCCTCGACGGATGAATACGAGGACCTGGTGGCGGCCGGCGTCATCGACCCGACCAAGGTCACCCGGACCGCGTTGCAGAACGCCGCGTCCATCGCGGGCCTGCTCCTCACGACGGAGTGCGTCGTGGCGGAGCGGAAGGAGAAGGAAAAGGCTCCGCCGATGCCCGGCGGTGGCGGTATGGGCGGGATGTACTAAGAACCAGTCGCCAAGTCGGTAAGAGGCTAAGGGGCTCAGTGTTTGCTCCTTAGCCTCTTGGCGTCTTGGCCACTGAGTCTCTTATCTTGGCTCCGTGACCGGCCAACCTCCGATCTCCCCGGGCCCCTCCCACTCCACCCTCTCGAGGGAGCTCGGGGAATTCCTGATCGAGCTGTCGATCGCCCTCCACAAGCACTCGATGTACCCCCAGGGACACCCCTCCCTTCAGCCCGCTGCCGCTGGGGTTCTGAGGCGCCTGGTCCAGCTTCTGCGCGCGCGGGGGACCCTGTCCCTCGGCGTCGCCCGGCACCAGCTGATCATCGAGGGGGTCGCCACCGACTCCAAACACCCGGTCCTCTCCGAGCTCGCCGGACGCCTCCACCGCCATCACCTGGGCGCCGTCTCCTTCGCCCGGGGCATCGAGGGTGGTGAGCTGGAGGAGGCGCTCCGGATGCTGTCGAGCGAGCCGGGGCGGGGAGTGGAGGCCATCGGGCTCGGGCCCCGGGACCTGATCCCGCATTGGGACCACGTCAAGCTGCATCCGATGACGTACGACAAGCTCGAGCTGCTGGATGACGACGGCAATCCGGTCGGGTCGAAGGCTGAGCGGGCGAAGAGCGCCCAGCTGTGGATCGGGCTGGCGCGAGCGGCGCTGGCGGGGGGAGTCGAGGACGACGACGCGGCATCGGAGCTCAAGGAGGCGGTGGTCGCGGAGGCCATCAACGCCCACGAACGGGGGGCCGCCTACGATCAGGTGATCGTCGGGTATCTCCTCCAAATCGCGGAGGAGCTCAAGACGGCGGGCGGCAGGGAAGCGATGGAGCTCCGGAAGCGGACCTCCCGCATGATCGCGGAGCTCCGGCCGGAAACGCTCCAGCGGCTCGTGGACATGGGTGGGAACTTCGCCCAACGCCACAAGTTCGTGCTCGATGCGACGCATGGGATGGCGGTCGACGCCGTGATCGACATCGTCCGGGCCGCGGCGACCTCCTCCCATCAGACCATGTCGCACTCGCTGGTCCGGATGCTGTCCAAGCTCGCCGCGCACGCGGAGCAGGGGTCCGCGCTCGCGCGTCCCCTCGCGGACGCCGCGCTCCGTGACCAGGTGGAGCAGCTGATGTCCGGCTGGCAACTGGACGATCCCAACCCCGGCGCCTATGGGAAGGCGCTGCAGGAGATGTCGAGGGCGGGGCCGATCTTCGCGACGGCGCCCGACGCCGTCTTCGCCCCCGAAGACGAACGGCTGGTGGAGATGGCGCTCGAGATCGACGCCACGGGCCCCATCGTGTGGGGCGCGGTGGACCGGATGGTGTCGGGGGACCAATTCTCACGCCTGCTCGAGCTGCTGGAAGGTGCCCCGGCCGGGAGCGTCACGGCCACGACGATCCGTAACCGCATCTTCAACGTCGAAGCCGTCGCGAGAATTCTGGCCGAGCCGCAGCCGGACTTCCCGCTGGTCGACCGGCTCATCCAGGGCGTCGGCGTGGCGGCCGCGGCGCCCTTGCTCGACGCACTGGCGACCGCCGACGTGCGTGCCGTGCGCCGCGCGCTGCTCGACCGGTTGGGCAAGATGGGCGAAAGCTTCGTGCCGGAGCTCCTGCCGCGGCTGAAGGACCAGAGGTGGTACGTGGTCCGCAACCTGCTTGCGCTGCTGGACGACCTGCCGACGTTGCCGGCCGGGTTTTCACCGGCCGCCTTCCGTGTGCACCCGGACGCGCGCGTCAGGCGGCAGGCGCTCAAGCTCGAGCTGAAGCATCCGACGGAACGGGAACATGCATTGCTGGCGGCGCTCGCTGATCGCGACCCGCAGACGCTGCAGATGGCGCTGATGGCCATTCAAACCGATTGCCCGCCGTCCACCGTGCCGCTGCTGCTGCAACACGCGCGCAACGACTCGCTGCCCTCCGAGGACCGCGTGCTGGCGATCAAGGCGCTCGGACGTTCGGGCGCGCCGGAGGCGTTGCTCGTCCTGGTCGATCTCACCGACGGCGGCCGGACGCTCCTGGGGAGGGCGAAGCTGCCGGCGAAATCCCCCGAGCTGCTCGCCGCCCTCCAGGCGCTCGCGGCGGGATGGGGCACCGACGACCGGGCCACGGCCGTCCTGGCGCGCGCCGCGCAATCGGCCGACGCGGATGTCCGTGCCGCCACCGATCCCGGATTGGGAACCGCATGAGCGGCGATCCCGTCAAGTTCCTCGGCTCCCTGGCGCAGGCACTCGCCGGCATGTCCCTCTACGCGGAGGGACACCCGGCCCGGGACCGCGGGATCGACGTGGCCTTCGAGCAGCTCGGCGGCCTGCAGCAGGACACCGCCACGCCCCTCTTCACGTTCCTCGGCGACGAAGTGGTCTACGGCAAGACCCCGATCCGCGAGCTCAAGGCATGGGACTGGTCCATGCGGTTGGCCCAGGCGGGGATCCAGCGGCTCGAGTTCCAGCCGGGGGTGACCCGGGAGGAGTTCGAGACCTTCCTGGACGAGGTGCTCGCGCGGCTCACGCTCGCGACGATCGATACGTCCGAGGTACGGCAGCAGGGGAAGCGATCGAGCATCAAGTTCGGCAGCGTCGGGATCCGGGGTGAGCAGCCGAATCCGCAGGCCGCCCTCCCCGTCGAAGCCACCATCCGATTCTCGCTCGGAGAGGAAGCGGAAGCCATCCGCTGGATGCACGAGGAAGTGAAGGCCCACGGCGGCTTGCCCCTGGCGGAGGCCGAGGCGGTGGTGCGGTCGCTCTCGGTGGCGATGCATGGGGAACAGCAGATCGTGCTGCCGCTCCTGCACCTCAAGGAGTTCGATCAGTATACGACTACCCATTCGATGAACGTGTCGGTACTCGCGATGGCGCTGGCGGAGTACCTGGGGATGGGAGCGAAGGACGTGCGGGCGTTCGGGGTGGCGGGGCTGCTCCACGACCTCGGCAAGACGCGGATCCCGCTCGAGATCCTCACCAAGCCCGGGAAGCTGACGCCCGATGAGCGGGAGGTCATGAACGCGCACCCCGCCCAGGGTGCCCGGATCATCCTCGAGGCGGAGGACAAGCTCGATCTGGCGGCCGTGGTCGCCTACGAGCACCACATCATGTTGAATGGCGGCGGCTATCCCCGGCCGCACTACGGACGGACCTGTCACCGGGCGAGCAATCTGGTCCACGTGTGCGACGTCTACGACGCCCTGCGGACCAATCGCCCCTACCGGGACGCCTGGGAGGCGGAGAAAATTCTCCCGTACCTCGAGGGGCGGGCAGGGATGGAGTTTGATCCCGAGGTGGTGGCGCCGTTCATCGCGATGATGCGGAAATGGGAACCTCGCGTGGCGGTGCTGCAGGACGAGCAGGCACCGGTGGCGCCCACGGGGGTACCCACTAACGGCGGACAACAACCCACATGAACAGAATCGTTCTCGGTATCGTCGGCGCGCTCGCGCTCCCGGTCATCGCCGGAGCGCAGGTGGCCAAACGGGTGCACCTGGAGGGGCAGTGGGAGGCGAAAGCCTCCGACGGCCTCCACTATGTCATGGTGCGTGCCGATTCCTCGGCGCAATTCGGCGAGCAGGTCGCCCGGTGGCGCCTGGTGGGAGACAGCATCTGGTTCACTCTGGGCGACGGCGCCTGGCAGGTCTACGGCCTGAAGGTCGCGGGCGACAGGCTCACGCTGTCGGGCGGCGACCTGGACAAGCCGGTGTCTTTGCGAAAGGTCGGACCGCCCACAGCCCGTCCCGCGGGACTGGTTGTGCCCGACGCGCCGCCCGATACCGCGCGCGCCTGGGACTAGTTCAGCGCGAGAGAATCCCCGCGATCCGCCAGCCGCCCGCATGGTGGCGGAAGGAGGTCACGAAGGTCTGCTGAGACTCCTGGGGCGTCGGAGAACCGCCGTGGATGGCGAGGAAGTGCGCGTGCACGACGCCCCGCGCCGTCGGCTCCTTGATGGTTATTGAGTCAGGCGTGAAGGTCACGTCGACGCTCGTGACCCCGTTGAAAAACTCCTCCCAGTTCTTCACTTCGCTCTTGGTAATGGACGGGTAGAGCACCCGCATGTTGGATACCTTCCGGCTCTGAATCGCGCGCGAAAAATCGTCCAGCAATTGCAGGATGGCTTTGTGCGGATTCCGCGGCTGCGGCGTTACGGTCCGCATCCGCGCGCCGTCGGCCAGGGCGGCCTGCTCGGTCGCGCCTGAAGCGATGGCCGACATCACGTAGTCCCGCGCGTTGAAGAGCGAATCGGCACGAGTCAACGATGCGGAGATCCGGCTCGGCGGGTTCCCTCGCATCGACCGGACCAGCGTCGCGGCGCGGTCCAACCTCCGTCTGGCGTCCAGCCGCTCGCTGTCGGTCTCCGTGATCGCCTGACGGTACAGCCGGCCGACGGAGCCGTATCCCGTGCTCGCCCGGACCAAGTCCTTCGCGCGGGCGTACTGATCCGCGGCGGTCAGGATCGCGTCGGCGTTGAGCATGGGCTGGACGTTGTTGATGAGACCGCCCGCCTCCAACGCTCGCGCCCGCTCCGCATATGCGGTGTCGCGCAGGATCGCGATCCGGGGTGCCAGGCCGGGAATGGAGCGCGGTGAGAGGATCGGTACGGTGGATGCGGCCGGGATGGAAGCCGGGGCCGGTGCGGGGGTCGAGAGGGCGAGGTAGGCGATGAACACCGTCGCCGCGAGGAGCAGGAGCAGGACCGTCGCCCGCGATTTGAGTGAGGCGGGCGCGATCAGGCTCAGGGAAATGCGCGTGAACGGACTCCGGAACCTGATCCGCTCCGTGGTGATCGACGACGGGTCCGAGAGCGCATGCCGCATCCCGAGCAGCGAGCTTCGGAACTCCTCGGCGGTGCCGTAACGCTCGCCGGGTGTCTTCGCCATGGCCTTCAAGACGACCCGCTCGAGAGAGGCCGGCATGGAGGGCGCGACGGTCCGCAGCGGCTTCGGCGTGGTCGAGAGCACCTGGTAGAACACGCCGTGTACCGTCTCGGCCTCGAAGGGCCGCTCGTACGTCAGGAGCTCGTACAGGAGACAGCCGACGGCGAACACGTCGGTGGCCGGCGTGATCTCGCCGTTCGTGATCTGCTCGGGCGCCATGTACGACGGCGTTCCGACGATCACGCCTCCCGAACCGGTGCGATCCGCGTTCTGGAGCCGCGCAATGCCGAAATCCATGATCTTCACGCGGCCGTCCGCGGCGATTCGGACGTTGGACGGCTTCACGTCGCGGTGAATGACGCCCCGGGCGTGCGCGTAGCCCAATCCCTGCAGCAGCTCAATGACGACGTCCAGCTTGTGCTCGAGGGGCAGGGGCGCGCGGACGGCGATCAGGTCGCTGAGGTCGCGCCCTTCGACGAGCTCCATCGCGATGAAGAGCTGGCCATCCGATTCACCGAGGTCGTACACGGTGACGATGTTGGGATGCTGGAGTGCCGCCGCCGCCCGGGCCTCGCGGTGGAAGCGCTCACGAAGCTCCTGGGTGCGGCCGAACGACGGGTTCAAGAGCTTGAGGGCGACGAACCGGCGCAGGACGGAGTCGTAGGCCTTCCACACCACGCCCATCGCCCCTTCGCCGATCCGTTCGTGCAGCTCGAACTTGTGCAGCCGGCGAAACGCCGCGTCGGGCTTTGCCGCTCCCTGCTTGGGTGGCGCGGGTTGTGGGCTGGTCTCGGCGTCGCTCACCGCGTGGCCCAGTCGTAGACGCGGCGCAGCAGGGCGCGCGTCGCTTCATCCATCACGATGTCCCGGCGCGGCAGGACCCGCTCGGCCACCTTGAGAAATCCTTCCCGGGTGGTCCGCGCGTCCCCGGTCCCTCCCCAGGCGAACGCCGGGATGTACTTCGGCGGGCGCACCGCGTCGAAGACGCTCGCGCCGGTGCCGATCACCGTGCCGGTCGAGAGCAGCGTTCCGATCGCGGTCTTGGCATGGTCGCCGATCAGCGAGCCGACGTTCATCTGCCCGGTTTCGATGTCATGCCCCGCCACCTCGAGCCGCACCGGTCCGTACGTGTTCTTCAAGTTCGACGTGACGGTTCCGGCGCCGAGGTTCGCCCAGCGGCCGACCACTGAATGGCCGAGGAAGCCGTCGTGCGCCTTGTTGGCGTACCCCAGGAACACGCAGGTGGAGATCTCACCCCGCACGGTGCAACGCGGGCCGATGGCGGACGCCCGGACCGAGCCGCCGAGGATGCGGGCGTTGGCGCCGACCCAGAGCGGGCCTTCCAGCCGGGAGCCCGACCGCACTTCTACGCCGCTCTCGAGCACCACGGGCCCGGGGCGCGTGTCGAATACGACACCGGGTTCGATCAGGCCTTCGGTGACGGCGACCAGGCCGGGGTCGCCGATGACGGTCGAGCCGGCAGGGATCCCGTCGGTTCCGGGGAGCAGGCCGCGAAGATCTTCGCGAAGCAGGGCCTCGAGTACGGGCAGCAGCCCGTGCACCCCATGGAGGACAACGCCCGGAACCTCGACGGCCCGGGCCTCTCGCGTCGGCCCGTCCCAGCGGACCCCGTCTGGCACACCCCAGCCGACCGTCACCCCTCCGCACACCAGGCGCGACGGTTCATCGGGCAGGGCGGGCGCGAGGCCGCGCGGAGCGAACGTCGAGGAGCCGATCACGGCGGGACCCGTGACCGCCTCGCGCGCGCGCACGGGCGCTGACCCGGGCTCCGTGAATCCCGCGAGATGGGGCAGGGCGAATACCGCCGCGGTTTCGGTGCCCACGAACGCTTCCCACCGCTCGCGGATCAGATGCGCGCCCGCCCGGAGCTCGGCGATGGGCCGCGAGCCCATGAAGGGCGCCCACGCGGGGGCGGGCTCGGGATCGAGCAAGTAGAGGGCGGGGGCGGTGCTCACAGTCTTTGCACCAGGGCTTTCAGCTTCTCCGCGCGCCCTGTGGGAATGACGAGCGTGTGGCCGTTGGCGCGGACCACTACCATGTCCGTGACACCGGTGACCGCGAGGTGCTCGTCGTCGGTCCAGATCACGGAGCGGCGCACGTCGTCCCCCAGGGAGACGTTCCCGACCACCACGTTGCCCCGCGCGTCGGGCGTCCGGATGCGGAGCAGGGCATCCCACGAGCCGATGTCGTCCCAGGTAAATCCGCCGGCCAGGGTCGCGAGCCGCTTGGTGCGTTCCAGCACCGCGACGTCCACGGCGACGGGTGTGACGCGCGAGAAGAATCCCTGGACGTCGCCGTCGTCCAAGGCGTGCCATCCCGCGCGCAGCTCGGTGGCGTGGGCACGTGCTTCAGTCAGGAAGCGCTCCGTACTCCAGGCGAACAGTCCCGTGTTCCAGAGCGCGCCTCCCCTGCGGAGGATCTTCGCGCGCGCGGCGCTGGGCTTCTCGACGAAACGCCGGACTTTTTTCGCGGGGGTCTTTCCCAGTTTCGCTCCGGGCACGATGTATCCGTAACCGGTTTCGTCGCGGGTCGGCTTCACGCCGACGGTCACCAGCACGTCGTGTGCCTGCGCGACGTCGATCGCCTTGGTGGCGGAAGCCCGGAAGCCGGGGTCGTCACCCACGGCCCAATCGGCGTGCAGCGACAGCATGGCGGCGCCGGGGTCCCGCTTCGCGATCTCCTGCGCGGCCCAGACCAGTGCCGGTGCGGTCGAGGCGGTACGAGGCTCAGCCAGGATCTGTCCCCGCGGCACCTCGGGGACGGCGGATGCGACCTGCTCGACGAGGTACGGGCCCGTGAGGATGAGGACGCGCTCGGGAGGGACGAGGCCGGTGAGGCGTCGCACCGCCTGCGCGAGCAGGGGGCGATCCCCGGCGAGCGGGAGCAGCTGCTTCGGACGGTCCGGGGTGGACAGCGGCCAGAACCGCGTGCCCGAGCCACCGGCGAGGATGGCCGCCCACGTGCTCATCGGGCGTCCCCCGGTACCGGAGCTGGGCCATCGATCAGCGCGGCGATGCTTTTGCCGAGCTTGGTCGGACTGAAGGGCTTGGTGAGGAGGCCGGCACCGAGAAGGCGGGCTTCCTCGAGCACCCGATCCCCGGATTCTCCCGTCAGGATCAGAATCGGGAGGTTCTGCGTCCGGGGCCGGCCGCGCAGCTCGCGGAGGAAGTCGATCCCGGATCCATCGGGGAGGTGCACGTCGAGGAGCATCAGATCGACGGAGTCCACCGTGGTGCGCGCCTCAGCCAGGGAGCGGGCGATGCTCACCCGGTAGCCGCGGGATTCGAACTCGGGGCGGAGCAACAGGCCGATGTGCGGCTCGTCGTCGACGACGAGCAGGTGCCGGGGTGGCCGAAGGGGGCCTGGCGGGGCGGAGTTGGCCCGACTCATGCCCGGTTTAGAACAGACCGGCGATAGCGGATCGATGGCGGCGAAGGTCGACCAGGAGCGGGCCAACGTTCGTCGCGGGGCGGACCAGGACGACGAGGAGGGCATCGTTCGTCAGGACGGAAACGACCGCCAGCCCACCCCCGAACTCCAGAACGCCGGTACCGAAGTCTCCCCGGCCGCCTGCGGAGCCCAGCTGAGTGATGGCCCCGATCACGCCCGGGAGGAGCGCGGAAACGCTTTCCGGGTCGACGCCGTTGACCACGTGGGTGTCGATGGCCAGGCCATCCCGTCCCACCACGAGGACGGCGTCTACCCCAGGGCGTTGTCCGAGCGCCTCGACCACATCACGGATGGTTGCCATTGGGAGCGCCAACGTAGGACCGGGCAGGGGCGAAGTCAAGCAGCCACCGTGGGTTGACCCATTTGGAGGCGCTCGGGTATTCTTCACCCACTCATGCGCCCCATTTCGTCTCTTTGCGCCGGTGCTGCGCTGGCCGCCGGAGTCCTGTCGGGAGCCTGCAGCAGCACGCTGGCCCCGCCCGCGCCCAACTTCGTGAACGTGGTGGATACCGCGACGCTATACGCGGCGACCGGGACTCCCGTGGGGACCCCCTCGGCCTACAACATCGAAGACACCGTTACGGGGGCGCGGGTGCGCACCGACACGACACCGATCTTCGATTTCCTTTTCGACATCGTGGGGTCCCAAGCCAAGTTGTATCCGCCCGGCGCGCTCACCGGTCTCGCCCGCACGTCGGCGCTCCAGTTCGCCAGCTCGTTCGACGGAACCACCACGGCACCAGGCCCCGGGTGGGACGACAGCACCGCGCTGAACGTCGATTCCGGCACGGTGGTGCTGGTCCGTTCCCGGCAGGTGTCGTGCGCGATCGGCACGGTCTTCCAATACGCCAAGCTGCAGATTCTCTCTATCGACACGGCGGCCCGCACCACCACGTTTCAGATCTTGAGCGACAGAAACTGTGGCTATCGGGACCTCACACCCGGTTACCCGAAGCATTAGACCGTGATCGACCTGAAGCGGCTGCGGTCCTCGCCGGACGAGGTGCGCGCCGCTCTGGCTCGTCGGGGGGACGCATCGGTCATGGCGCTCCTGGACGAGCTGCGCGGTCTCGATGAACGGCGCCGCACGCTCTCGGGGCAGCTCGACGCGCTGAAAAGCGACCGCAACAAATTCGCCCTCGAAGACGCGGCGGCGGTGAAGCAGCTCGGCAAGCTCCCGAAGGAAATCATCGATCAAAGGAAGGAAGCAGGACTCAAGATCACGGCCCTCGAGCACGAGCTCCGGAGCATCGAGACGGTGCTTTCGGCCAAGGCCCTGTTCGTCCCGAACCTGCCGCTGGGGGCCGTGCCCGACGGTGGCGCGGACGCCAACCAGGTGGTCCGCGCCTGGGGCACGCCGCGGTCCGAGAGCGGACTCAAGCCGCACTGGGAAATCGGAGAGCAGCTGGGTCTCCTCGATCTGCCACGCGGCGCCAAGATCTCCGGCTCGGGGTTCCCGCTGCTGACGGGAATGGGAGCCAGGCTGTCCCGCGGCCTGATTTCCTTCATGCTCGACCTGCATACCAGGGAGCATGGTTACCGTGAACTCGCGCCGCCGTTCGTGGTCAAGCGCGAGACCATGCAGGGAACCGGGCAGCTGCCGAAGTTCGAGGAAGAGGCGTACAAGACCGCGCCGGATGATCTTTTTTTGATTCCCACCGCCGAAGTTCCGGTGACGAACATCCATCGGGATGAGATCCTCGACGGCGGGAAGCTGCCGCTCGCCTACACGGCGTACACACCGTGCTTCCGCCGGGAGGCGGGGGCGGCGGGGAAGGACACGCGGGGGCTCTTGCGTGTGCATCAGTTCGACAAGGTCGAGCTGGTGCGTCTCGTCGCTCCCGAGACGTCCGCGACCGCGTTGGAAGAGATCACCAGGCACGCGGCCACGGTGCTCGAGCGGCTCGAGCTGCCGTACCGCGTCGTCCTCCTGGCCGCCGGTGACACCGGCTTCGGCAGCGCCATGACCTACGATCTCGAAGTGTTCGCGCCGGGTGTGGGAGCGTGGCTCGAGGTGTCGAGCGCGAGCGTGTTCACCGATTTCCAGGCCCGCCGGGCGAACATCCGGTTCCGCCCGAAGCCCGGCGAGAAACCCGATTTCGTGCACACGCTGAACGCCTCGGGGGTCGCGCTGCCGCGGACCATCGCCGCGCTCCTGGAGCATGGCCAGGAAGCCGACGGGAGCGTACGGCTCCCGAAGGCGCTCGTGCCGTACGTTGGTGTCGATCGACTCGGCCCCGCCGGTGGATAGACAGGACCGGTGGCGCCGGGCAGGACCCGCGGCCCTCATCGGGGCCGCTCTGCTTTTCGGTGCGCTGTCCGTGGCCGACGCATGGGTGGTCGCCAGTCACTTCCAGGACGACGCCCGGAATACCTCCCGGCTCTTCGGCCGTGTGTTCGTGGGATTGTCCGATCCGCAGCCGGACGCCGCGACCGGCGCGCTGCTCGATCTCGCCGGGGAAGTCCGCGCCATGCATCTCCCGATGGCGGTGACGGACGCTGCCGGGCACATCACGCAGGTGGCGAACGCGCCGGAGGGCGTTGAGCAGGATTCGGTGGCGCTCGCCGCCTGGGTTCGCGGACTGGACGAGGTCAACGACCCGATCGTGCAACCCGGCATCGGCACCGTGCACTACGGCGCGTTGCCCGTGGCCCGGAGGCTCAAGGTGCTGGCGCTGCTGCAGGCGGCCGTGCTGCTCTGTCTCATCGGCCTGATCTGGCTTGCGAACGCGACGAAGGTGGGAGCGGCGCGAGACCGGCTGTGGGTCGCGATGGCCCGGGAGTCGGCGCATCAACTCGGCACGCCGTTGATGAGCCTCACCGGATGGATCGACTATCTCCGCGAGAATCCCGGAACCTCCGGTGGTGAGCTGGTGGAGCATCTCGCGGCCGACACCGAGCGGCTGCAGCGGGTCGCGAAGCGCTTCGAGCGGATCGGGCGTCCGGCACGGCGCGAACCGGTCGGGTTGGGGGCGGCCGCTGAACGGGTGGTAGGATATTTCCGGCCGAGGCTGCCGACGCTCGCGAGTCCGGTGCAGCTCGTGCTTCACGCCATCGGCCCGGGCCCGGTGATCGACGGCGATCCCGTGCTGGTGGAGTGGGCGATTGAGGCGCTGGTGAAGAACGCCATCGATGCGCTGTCAGGACGCGGAGGCCGCATCGAGGTCCGGGTGGAGGCGGTAGGAAAGACGGGGCGCGTCGTGGTCGAAGACGACGGGCCCGGCGTCGCCGCACACATTCGTTCCCACATGTTCGAGCCCGGCCGCAGCACCAAGCCTGGTGGCTGGGGTCTGGGACTCGCCCTCGCGCGCCGGATCGTCGAACAGCAGCACGCCGGCAGGGTGTCGTACCACCCGGCCACTCCCGGCTCGCGTTTCATACTCGACTTTCCGGTACCGTAACCTTTCGTGACTCCGCCGCTCAATCCAACCCAGCGCGCAGCCGTCGAGCACGGGGACGGACCCCTGTTGGTCCTGGCGGGCGCGGGATCGGGGAAGACGCGCGTGCTCACGGCGCGGATCGCCCATCTCATCAAGGACCGGGGGATCCGCGCCGACCGGATCTTCGCCGTCACGTTCACCAACAAGGCGGCCGGTGAGATGCGCCGCCGGGTGGCGGCGCTCCTGGGTGCGGACCCCCGCGGGCTCTGGATCGGAACCTTCCACTCCCTCTCGGCGCGCTTGCTCCGCCGGGAAGCTCCCCTCCTGGGGTTCGGTCCCAACTTCACGATTTACGATGAAGAAGACTCGCAGGCGCTGATCAAGCGCATGCTCGAGCAGCGGGGCCACTCGCCGAAGGCGTATCCCCCACGGCAGCTCGCCGGGATCATCTCCGGCGCGAAGAACGCGCTCCTGACTCCCGCCGAATTTTCCGCGCGCGCGGAAACACCGCTCGAGCTGGTCGCCGCCGACCTCTATGGCGGACTGGGTCCCGCGCTCAAGCAGGCGAACGCGATGGATTTCGACGATCTGCTCCTGCTTCCCCTCGAGCTGTTCCGCACGCATCCCGACCGGTTGGGCTACTGGCAGCGGCGTTTCGTGCACGTGCTGGTGGACGAGTTCCAGGATACCAACGCCGCGCAGTACCAGCTGGTGCGGCTGCTGGCGACCCTCCATGGCAATCTGACCGTGGTGGGGGACGACGATCAGGCGATCTACGGGTGGCGGGGCGCCGATGTCAGGCACATGCTGGCGTTCCAGACGGATTTCCCCGGAACCACGATGGTGAAGCTCGAGCAGAATTACCGCTCGACCCAGGTGATTCTCGACGCCGCGAACGGGGTGATCGCCGAGAACGAGGGCCGTCTCGGGAAGACCCTGTTCACCGAGAAGAAGGGCGGTTCCAAAGTCGTTCTGCTCACGGCCGCCGACGAGCGGGACGAGGCCGAGTGGCTGGCGGGTGAGTACGCCAAGCTCGCAAGCGAGGACGACCAGTCGTACGAATCGATGGCCGTCCTCTACCGCACCAACGCCCAATCCCGGCCCCTGGAAGAGGCGTTCCGCTTCCGCGGCATCCCGTACCGCCTGGTGGGAGCCGTCAGCTTCTACGAGCGCCGGGAGGTGAAGGACCTCCTCGCGTACCTCCGGCTGATCGCCAATCCGGCCGACAACGAGGCCTTCTTGCGGGTGATCAACGTGCCCCGCCGGAGTATCGGGGACGCCTCGGTGCTCGCGCTCGCGCAGGCGGGCTCGAAGTGGGGGAAACCCCTCCTCGAAGTCGCCCGGGTGGCCGACCGCGTTGAGGGTCTGCGCCCCAACGTCCGTGACGGCTTCGCGAGGTTCGCGGCCACACTGGGGGACCTCCGCACCGCCGTGGGGAACGAGGACCCCGCCTTTGCCTTCGACCGGATCATCGACGCGGTTCACTATGACGCGTACCTGGCGGATGAAGGGGCTGAGGGGGTGGAGCGCATGGAGAACGTGCGGGAGCTGATCGCCGGGGCGGCCGCGTGGGCGGAAGTCTCGGGGATCGACGGGGCGGACGAGGGGGAGGATGGGGAGCTGGGCCTGTCGGGAGGGACGCCGATCGAGCGTTACCTGACCCAGTCGGCCCTGATGGCCCAGACCGACTCCGTGAAGGGGGAGTCGGGGGTCACGCTGTTGACGGTCCACATGGCGAAGGGGCTGGAGTGGCCGGTGGTGGCGCTCGCGGGGCTCGAAGACGGCCTCTTCCCGCTCGCGCGCTCGGCGGCGCAGCCGGGCGGGGTGGAGGAGGAGCGGAGACTCTGTTACGTGGGACTGACGCGCGCCCGCGAACGATTGTATCTCTCTTGGGCGCGCACGCGTTTCCGCCAGGGGCGGATGGAGATGTCCGAGCCCTCGCGGTTCCTCGAGACCGTGCCGCCGTCGGTGATCGCGGAACGTGCCACCACGCCGCTGTGGGATCGCGGCGGGTACCGGCAGCGGTTCGATCGCCATTCGCCGCCGGCGCGCAGGCGATTCGAGGAGCGCGACGAGGCGTTCTTCGCGGATGAAGAGGACGCGTCCCAGGACGCGCCGAAGTACGCGCGGGGCGAGCGGGTCCGTCACCGCAAATTCGGTGGCGGGGTCGTGCAGGCGGTCTCCGGCGGTGGCCGGAGCTTGAAGATCACGGTGCTGTTCGACGATCCGGAGATCGGAGCCAAACAATTGCTCGTGGCCTATGCGGGCCTCGAGCGCGAGTGGGAGACCGGATGAGCGTAACCCCCGAAGAAGTGCGGCAGATCGCGCGGCTGGCGGAGCTCTCGGTGGACGAAGAGCACCTGGACGATCTCGCCGCGCAGATGTCGCGCATCGTGGATTACATCGCGCAGCTTTCGCAGGTGTCCGGGGGCGAGCACGCGAAGCCGTTCATCCCCGGTCCCGACCTGATCCGGCTCCGCGCGGACGTCGTCGCGCCGCAGCCGCTCGAGGGAAAGCTGTCCGACTTCGCGCCCGCCTTCCGTGAAGGCTTCTTTCTGGTGCCCAAGCTCGGCGCGTTCGAAGGGGCCGAGGAGGAAGGAGAGTGACCGAAGTCGAAGCGCTCGCGAGCGCCAAGGCCACGGCCACCCGCCTCGGAAAAGCCAAGCGACTCAACGCCCTCCTGACGCCCACGACGGTGGTGCGGAAGTCGCTGCTTGCCCAGGCCAAGAACGTGCACCCGTCGGGAGTGCTCTACGGGATGCCGGTCGCGTTGAAGGACAATATCTGCACGCTCGAATTTCCGACGACGTGCGCGTCGAAGTTGCTCGAAGGCTATCAGTCACCCTACGAAGCCACCGTCGTCACCAAGCTGAAGGACGCCGGCGCGCTCATCGCGGGGAAAGCCAACCTCGACGAATTCGCGATGGGGTCGTCGACCGAGCACTCGGCGTTCGGGCGCGTGCTCAATCCCGTCGACCGCACCCGGGTTCCCGGCGGCTCGTCGGGGGGCTCGGCGGCCCTCGTCGGTGCCGGTGCGGTCCCCGCAGCCTTGGGTACCGAAACCGGCGGTTCGGTCCGCCAACCCGCCGCGTTCTGCGGTGTCGTCGGCATCAAGCCGACGTACGGACGCGTGAGCCGCTACGGGCTCGTGGCGTTCGGATCATCCCTCGATCAGATCGGCGTGCTGGGGAGAAGCGTGCACGACGCGGCCCGCGTGCTCTCCGTGATTTCGGGGCGGGATCCCCGGGACAACACTTGTGAGAACCGCGACCCCCTTCGACTCCCCACGGTGCCCGAACGCCTGGAGGGGTTCGTCATCGGGATTCCGAAGGAGTACTTCCCGGTCGATCTGAACCCGGGGGTGCGTCGCGCCTGCGACCGAGCCATCCGTGCCTTGAAGGACCTCGGCGCGGCGGTGCGGGATGTATCCCTGCCGCACACCGCCTACGCCATTCCGACCTACTACGTCATCGCACCCGCCGAGGCGTCCTCCAACCTCGCGCGGTTCGACGGCGTCCGGTACGGCAACCGCGCGAAGGACGTGACGACGCTGGCCGACCTGTATCGGCGGACGCGCGGGGCCGGGTTCGGTCCGGAGGTGCGACGGCGGATCCTGGTCGGTACCTACGTCCTGTCGTCGGGCTACTACGACGCCTACTACAAGAAAGCGCAGCAGATGCGCGCGCTCCTGGCGCAGGACTTCCGCAACGTCTTCGATCGCGGGGTCGACCTGATCTTCACGCCGACGACCCCGACCACGGCGTTCAAGGCGGGGGAGCGGACCAAGGACCCGGTATCGATGTACCTCGCCGACTGCTTCACGGCGCCCGCGAATCTCACGGGCGTTCCGGCGATGTCGCTCCCGATCGGGCGGGTGAAGGGACTGCCCGTCGGCGGTCAGTTCATCGGCCAGCCGTTTCTCGAGGACGACATGATCGAAGCGGCCTACGCGCTGGAGCGGGCGATTTCCGGAACGGAGGAGGTGTGAGCGCCTCCACCGCCTGGGAAACGGTCATCGGGCTCGAGACCCACGTGCAGCTCGGCACCGTCTCGAAGATGTTTTGCGGGTGCTCGACGACGTTCGGCGCGCCGCCGAACACCAACGTGTGTCCCGTCTGCCTCGGCCTGCCCGGCGCACTGCCGGTACCGAACGAGCGGGCGATCCAGCTCGCCGTGCGCGCGGCCGTCGCCCTCAACTGCTCCGTGCATCCGCGCAGCGTGTTCGCCCGGAAGAACTACTTCTATCCGGACCTCCCGAAGGGCTATCAGATCTCGCAGTACGATCAGCCCCTCGCGACGGCGGGGCACCTGTCGTTTCTGTCTCCCGACCGCGGGGTCGTCCGCGCGGGAATCGTCCGGGTGCATGTCGAAGAGGATGCGGGCAAGTCCCTGCACGACCGCTTCGCAAAGGCGACCGCGGTGGATCTCAATCGCGCCGGCGTGCCGCTCATCGAGATCGTCACCGAACCCGATTTCCGGTCCCCGCAGGAAGCGCGCGCGTACCTGCTCACGCTGAAGCAGGTGCTCCAGTACGTCGGGGTATCCGAGTGTGACATGGAGAAGGGGAGCCTGCGCGTCGACGCGAACGTCTCGGTCCGCAAGGCGGGCAGCACGGCCCTCGGCGTGAAGTGCGAGGTGAAGAACATCAATGCGTTCTCGTACGTCGAAAAGGCCCTGACCGTTGAGCGCGACCGGCAGGTCGCGGAGATCGCAAAGGGCGGCACCATCACGCAGTCGACCCTGCTGTACAACTCCAAGACCAATACGGTCCGGCTGCAGCGTTCCAAGGAAGAGAGCAAGGACTACCGGTATTTCCCGGAGCCTGATCTCCCGCCCCTCGTGCTCACCCCTGAGTGGATCGCCGAGCAGCAGGGTGTGTTGCCGGAGCTCCCCGCGACGAAGCGGGAGCGGTTCGTGTCGCAGTACGGGTTGAGCCAGCAGGATGCCGGCGTGCTCACCGCCGAGCGCTCCGTGGCCGACTACTACGAATCGGTCGTCCATGCGGGGGCGGAGCCGAAGGCCGCGGCGAATTGGGTGATGGGGGAGGTCCTGGGAGACGCCAAGGATCATCAGGAACAGCTGCGCGTGCCGGCGTCGTCCCTCGCGGGGATCATCGCCTTGGTGAAGGGCGGGACCGTCTCGAATCAGGGCGCCAAGAAGGTCTTCGCCGAAGTCGCGGCGAAGGGCGGGGACCCCCGCACCATCGCCGAGGCGCTGGGCGTGATTCAGGTGGCGGACACCGGGGTCCTCGCGCAGTGGGTGGAAGAGGTGGTCGCCGCGCACCCGGCGGAGGCCGGCCGCTTCAAGGGCGGCGAGACCAAGCTCATGGCCTTCTTCGTCGGGCAGGTGATGAAGACGTCCAAGGGCAAGGCCGATCCCAAGGCCGCCCCGAAACTCCTCGAAGAAAGGCTCGCGAAATGAAAACGCGCGCGCTCACCGGGCTCGTGCTGCTGGCCGCTTGCGGGGGATCGCCGAAGGTCTTCGTCGCGAACCACGCGATGTCCGACCGCCCGACGTTCGAAATCGAGGAAGGCAAGGCCACGCACATCGACATCGTCACCTGCACGGATTCGACCAGGACGCTGTGGCAGGCGGATGCCCCAGCGGGTGGGTACCTGCCGGCGACGGTGGTGGATTCCACCAAGGCGCTCGACGAGGGGTGTTACCTGGTGCGGATCCTGCCCCGTCACGCACGGCATTTCGAAGTCATGCCCGACCACGTCCTGCTGCAGGAGCTCTAAGCGGGCGTCCAGGGGCGCTGAGCCTTGGATTCCCGCCAATAGCCGAGGGAAACCTCGGGCAGTCCGAAATGTTCTTCCGCCGTCTCGGCCACCTGGCGCGGATCCTCCCGGCCACCCGCCGCCAGTGCTTCCCGGCGCATCTGCTTCGCCATCCCGAGCGCCTTCTCCCCGGACGGATCGAGCCGCCGCGTAGCGGGATCCTTGTCGCCCAGACACTCCATCACGTACTGAAAGGCGACCGCCATATGCCGGTCGACGTCCGGGGTCGGCAGATCCCAGCGGCTCGCTTCGGCGATCATCTGGAATGCCCATTGCCAGCTCTGGCTCTCCGTGACGTGCACCATCCCGCGAAACAGGCGGCGGTTGGTGCGTATCGAGAAGAGCGTCGGCGAGAGGATGCCGTCGAGGTGGGCGTCACTCGCGTCATGGTCGCGCATGATCACTTCCTTGGCGGTCCGGGCGTACGCATCGCCCAGATGGGTTTCGAAGCGGCTCTCCCAGTAGCTGTGCCCGAGGGCCGCCGTGCTCGACGTGATGACGAGCTGGCGCGGCACGAAGTAATTGTGCGCGACGGTATCGGCGGCGAGATGCGACAGATAGCCGAGGCCGAACGCCCGTAACGCATCGGTCGCGGCCAGGTCGTAGATCTCCTGTCCCACGTGCCACGCGTGACAGTGCCGGCCCACCGGCGCGTACTTCTTGGCCATCGACGTGTCGGCGGCGATGTTGCCGTAGAGGAAATCGAACGGAAAAGACCGGAGCAGGTCGGCGACGGCGGTGGGGAGCTGGTGGAGGTTCGCGAGGACCGATTCGCCGAGATAGATGTGCGTGCCGGGCGTCCAGGCGTGGAGCGGCGCGGGGAACAGGATCAGAACCGCGAGCGCCGTCACGCCCACCACGAGCCACGTCTTCAGCGTGATTTCCTCTTGCGCTTGCCGAAGAGCCGCTTGCCGAGGGAGAACGCCGCGACCCCGCGGCGGACCGAGCGAACCGCGGCTGCCGCATCGAGCGCCACGTCATCCGCCTCTTCCTGGAGCACGTCCACCAGCGCCGCGAGGTTGGACAGCCGCAGCTCCGCCGCATCGGTGGCCTGCACGATCTTCATCCGGATGTCCTTCGACGTGCCCACGAGGGCATCGGCTTCGGCGCGGATGGTGCCGAGGAGCCCGCGCACGTCATCCACCGCGGGAGCGGCAAGCTGTTTGAAGAACCCGAGGGTGGCACGGACGCCGAGCGCGGAGATGACGGCGGCGAAGGCGACGACGATCGCGGCGAGCGCGATCACGAGCAGCGATAGCGCCGTGACGACGGCGGCCCAGGTCGGAATCATGAGGAAACCTCGGGCGCGGTGGGTGCGGCTGTCAACGGCGCCGGTTTGAGGGCGCGAGTCATCGCGGCCGGGGCCATGAGAAGGTTCAACCCGAGGCCCACGAGCGCTATGGTGACGACCGGGCCGCCGACCGTGGCGCCGTACAGAATGAAGAAGTTCATGGCGAGGGCGACCGCGACCGCCCCCTGAGCGACTCCCGCCAACCCCAGGTCAGGCGGGAGCACTCGGCTCAGTCCCAGGGGCCCGCGAGCCACCCGCACGGCAAGCCAGCGCGCAACCGCGCGCGCCCAGACCAGCAAGACCGCCATCACCAGGATCCAGAGTGTCGGGACGGTGAGCAGCGCGCCCGCGAGGATCAGCAGGATGGCGGACACCGGATGCTCCCACGACCGGAGGAGCGCGATGGCGGCGTGACGATGGGGCGAACGGTTCACGATCACGACCGCCGCCACGGCACAGATCACGAAGGGCGAGAGATCTGCCGCGTACCCGACGCCGCCGCCGAAGAGCATGACGCCGAGGAGGCCCAGATGCAGCTCTTCGGGGTCCTCGAGGAAATGCGTGAGCCCCAGATACAGGAATCCGAACAGGAGACCACTCGCCATGCCCAAGCCGAGCCAGGAAATCCAGCCGAGGGTGACGCCACCGGCGGGTTGCCGCGGGTGGTAAATGGTCAGCACGAGAATGAAGGCCAGCGCGCCCGCCGCGGTGTCCAGCCAGGCGGCGATCTCAAAGGCCTGGCGGACCGAACGCCTGATGCCCACGGCGTGGGCGGTCATCGCCACGGCGGATGGGCCGGTGACCACCGCGATCGACGCGAGCGCGAACACGGTGGGAAGGGTGGGGCTCAGCGCGGGTCCGAGCGCGGGAATCACCCGGGTCAACTCCCACCCCAGGAGTGCCGTCACCGCGAGGACCGCGAGGGCTTCCACACCGGCGAGGAGCCAGAGGGCCGGCGGCACTTTCCGGACGTACCGCCATCCCAGGGACGCGCCGAACACCCCGCCAATCCAGGCGATGCCGAGCGCCGTCGCCGGCGCCAGAGCCCGGAGGACGTCCCCGTCCAGGAGGTGCAGAACGGGTCCGAGCAGGATGCCGAGCAACACGAGCGGCAGGCCGGCGGAGGCGACGAGGTCGAGCCGGAGGCCAGTGGGGTGGGGGATGCGTGGGAGCCGCGTGACGACCAACCCTGCCGCCAGCACCACGGCCAACGCGAGGACGGGATTCACGTCGGCGAAGGTTCGCGAACGCTTGACTGGCGCGCAAGCCGCGCCATATCGTTCCGGCACCAATGCCCTCACCTGCGTTCGTCGTTTCCGGCGGCGGACCCCTCACCGGAACGGTGCGTCCGGCAGGGAACAAGAACGCCGTCCTGCCCATTCTTGCCGCCACCATTCTCGCCGACGGTCCTTGCGCGATCGACAACGTGCCGCGCATCCGCGACGTCGAGACCATGCTCGCGCTCCTCGAGCGGCTCGGCGCGGGTGTCCAATGGACCGGCATCAACACCGTCACCGTCGATCCTCGAAAGGTCGAGCCGAAGGAGCTCGATCCGGCCCTCTCGGCCCGGATACGGGCGTCGATCCTGCTCGCGGGACCGATGCTCGCGCGGTTCGGACGCGTGACGTTGCCGCCTCCGGGCGGTGACGTGATCGGGCGGCGAAGGATCGACACCCACTTCCTGGCCCTCGAGCGGCTGGGCGCTGAGGTGACCGTGGGCGAGCGCTACGCGCTCGAGGCGAAGAGCCTCAAGGGCGCCGACATCTTCCTCGACGAACCCAGTGTCACGGGGACCGAGAATGCGCTGATGGCGGCCGTGGGAGCCAAGGGCACGACCATCTTCCGGAATGCCGCGTCGGAACCGCACGTCCAGGACCTCGCGCGCTTTCTGGTGGCGATGGGCGCCCACATCGAAGGGATCGGGACGAACACCATCACCGTGCGGGGGGGCACCGCGTTGCGGGCGGCACCGCACACCGTGGGGCCCGATCACATCGAGATCGGTTCGTTTATCGGGCTTGCGGCGGTGACGAATGGCGCCATCACGATCGAAGGCGTGCGGGCCGACGACCTCCGCGCCACCCTGATGGCTTTCGAGCGGCTGGGCGTACGGCCGCGCATCACGGGAACCGCGCTCGTGGTCGACGCCGATCAGGAGCGGCGCGTCCGGAGCGACTTGGGTGGCCACATTCCGGAACTCTATGACGGCCCCTGGCCGGCCTTCCCGGCCGATCTCATGTCGATCGCCATCGTGACCGCGACCCAGTGCGCGGGCATGCTGCTGGTGTTCGAGAAGATGTTCGAATCGCGGCTCTTCTTCGTCGACAAACTGATCGGGATGGGCGCCCGCATCGTGCTCTGCGACCCGCATCGCGCCGTCATCGCCGGGCCCTCGGCGCTCCGTGGCCAGGTGGTCGAGAGCCCGGACATTCGGGCCGGCATGGCGATCCTCCTGGCGGCGCTCGCCGCTCAAGGGGAGTCGGTGATTCACAACATCGGCCAGATCGAGCGCGGCTACGAGCGCATCGACGAGCGCCTCCGGGGACTCGGCGCGGAGATCCGGCGGGTCGAGTGATCACGTCGGTGCTCCGGGAGGCCCCTCCTGCCGGCCCCTCGGATGGGATTCCCAGACTCGAGCTCGCGGAGTGGGCCACTCGCTTCGGCCTCGTCGCGGGGATCACGACCGCGCACGATGGCTTCTCGCTCGAGCTCTCCGGCAACGCTCCGGTAGGGTCTTCCATGGACCGGTGGCGAGCTTTTCAGGCCCATTTCCGCCCTCGGCAGCCCACGGTGGTCTTTTCACGCCAGGTCCATGGGACCCTGGTCCGCCGGTACGAGGCAGTTCCGGATGGCTGGCTCATCGGGGAGGGCTGGGACGGGCACGCCACGGCCTCGCCAGGCATCCTCCTGACCATCAGCGTGGCGGACTGCATCCCCGTGTATTTGGCCGACCCCCAGTCCGGAGGAGTCGCTCTCGTCCATGCGGGGTGGCGGGGCACCGCTGGCGGCATACTCGCGGTAGGAGCAAAGGTCCTGGCAGATGTCGCGAAGGCGTCGATATCAAGTCTTGTAATACATTGTGGCATAGGTATTTGTGGTGCTTGTTATGAAGTAGGTTCTGAGGTGGCAAATGCGCTTGGCGAGTCGATCCCGGAGGGCACCAAGACTCGCGTTGACCTCCGGTCGCATCTGGCTGAACAGGCCTGGGGACTGGGAATCCGGGAGATCTCGATTTCTCCCCTTTGCACCGCTCATGACGCCGGCCTCCATTCCCACCGGGGCTCGGGCGGCAAACCAGGCCGGATGGTCGCATACCTAGGTCGCCCAAAGACTTGACGCCTTGACTTGGGTGGGCCCCCGGGTACATTCCGGCCTGCAGCGGGCGAAGTCAGGCCCGCCCTTTTTTTTATGCTCACCGACAGTCTCGTAGAGGCCTTCCGGGTCCGGCTCGAAGCCTTGGGCTACGATCTGGCAGACCTCCGCATCGGCGGCACCGCAGGCCGGCCCCTCGTCCAGGTCCGCATCGACTGGCCGTCCCCCAAGCCAAGTGACCCCCCTCAGAGGGTGTCAGTGGAGGATTGCGGGAAGGCGAGCCGCGCATTGGAGGCCTGGCTCGACGCCGAGGGCCCTCTGGGGGCGCGGTACGTCCTGGAGGTCTCGAGCCCCGGAATGGATCGGCCGCTCCGGTGGCCCCGGCACTGGGTCCAGTTCGTGGGGCGGGACGTGAACGCCAAGATCCAGGGACTGGGGCGGGTGCGGGCCCGGATCGTGTCGGTGCCGGACGAGAAGACGGTGGTGCTGGAGGTGTCGGGCTCGGGACCGAAGACGGTACCGCTTGGGGACATTCGGGATGCGCATTTGGCAGTGGATTGGTAGCCATCAGCCATCAGCCATCAGCCGTCAGCAGGCGGCATTGGCCTGCTGATGGCTGACGGCTGAACGCTGACGGCTAACACAGGAACTTCACAACATGGCAAACACAGTCGACGTCGCGGCGGCGCTCCGCGAGCTCACCAGCTCGAAATCGCTCGACCGCAGCGGCCTGATCGATCTTCTCAAGGACGGCATGCACGCGGCCCTGGTGAAGCGCTACGGCCCGAACGTCCGGTCGGAGATTTCGATCGACGAAATGAAGGGCACCGTGCGGGTAGTGGTCCTCAAGACCGTGGTCGAAGCGGTCGAGGATCCGGGTTCGCAGGTCTCCCTGGAAGAGGCGCGCTTCGAAGATCCGGATTTCGCGCCCGGGGACGTCCTGGAAGAGGAAGTGCCGGTCGAGCAGTTCGGACGGACGGCCGTCCAGGCCGCGAAGCAGCGGATCATTCAGCGGGTGCGCGAGGGTGAGCGGACCCGTATCCGTGAAGAATTCGCCGACAAGGTCGGTGATCTGCTCTCCGGGGAAGTCCAGCAGATCGAGCGCGGCAAGCTCGTGGTGATGCTCGCCAAGTTCCGCGAAGCCGAAGCGATCATCCCGTACCGCGAGCAGAACCATCGCGAGCACTTTCATCAGGGCGACACCATCCGCGCGGTGCTCAAGCGGATCGAAGAGACGCCCAAGGGCCCGCGGCTGATTCTGTCGCGCGCCGATCCGGCGTTCGTGAAGGCGCTCTTCAAGCTCGAGGTGCCGGAGATCCAGCAGTTGATCGTCGAGATCCGCGCCACGGCCCGCGAGTCCGGATCGCGGACCAAGATCGCCGTCGCGAGCCGGGACGACGCCATCGATCCGGTGGGCGCGTGCGTGGGCCTCAAGGGCTCCCGCGTCCAGGCCGTCGTGAACGAGCTCGGCGGCGAGCGCATCGATATCGTGCCCTGGTCCCCCGATCCAGAGCGCTTCGCCAAGCTGGCCCTCGCGCCCGCGCGCGTCGCCCGCGTGTTCTCGGATCCGGACGCCAAGACCATCCAGGCCATCGTGGACGAGGACCAGCTGTCACTCGCCATCGGCCGCAACGGACAAAACGTCCGGCTCGCGTCGGAGCTCACCGGGTGGAAGATCGACCTCTACTCGAGCCGTGAGTGGCTCGAGCGTGGTGGCGAAGGCCCGCTCTTCGCGCCGCTGCCTCCTGAAGAAGAGCAGGCCGTGAAGGTCGCGCTCCGCGAGATGAAGGGCCTCTCGGCCGAGCTGGTCGCGGTGCTGGAGCAGAACGGCAAGAAGACGTTGCAGGACATTCTCGATCTCGAGCGCGATGACGTGACCGGCATGGCGGGCATGACCCCGGTCCTGGCGGACAAGCTGATGGGGTTCCTGAACGAGCTGACGGAGGAGAGCGGTCCCGAAGGCGGGGATGACGCCGCGGCTCCGGCGCCGGAAACGCCGCCGGCGTGAGCGACCCGGCCCGGCTGGTCCGGCTTCTGGGACTGGGCGTGCGGGCGCGTACAGTAGTGGTCGGTGTGTCGGGAACCCGGGCCGAGCTGCATCGCGGCGGCGTGCGGTGCGTGGTGCTGGCGTCGGATGCCGGCGAACGGACCCGCGACAAGGTGGAACGGCTGGCGCGGGCGACCAATGTGCCCGTGATCGTCGGTCCGGATGCGAAGGCGTTGGGGGCGGGGTTGGGACGTCCGCCCGTGCAGGCAATCGGCGTCAACGATCCCTCGTTGGCGCGAGGCGTGTTAGGGCTTTCGGAGGAGTAGAGTGGGAACGACGCGGATTCATGATCTGGCAGCCGAATTCGGCATCTCCGCCGAGCAGTTGATGGGCATGCTCAAGGAGATGGACGTGTTCGTACGGAGTCACCTCTCGCCGCTCAAGGACGAGCAGGTGGCCCTGGTGCGGGCACGCTGGGAGCGGGACAAGCGGAAGTCCAAGGAGCCCGCCGCCCCGACCAAGAGACGGCGCGCCGTGAAGGTCGCTCCGGAACCCGTACCCGAGCCCGTCGAGGCGCGTCCCAAGCGCCGCCGCCGGACCGCGGCGGAAGTCGCGGCCGCCGAGGCGGAAGCCTCCGCCGCCGCCGAGGTCGAAGCCCTGGCCGAGCAGCGGGCGCGGGACGCGCTCGAGGCGGCCGCCAAGGCGCAGATCGAAGAGAAGCCGGTGGTTTCGCTGGAGGAGCGGGCTGCCCAACTCTTCAAGGATCTGCCCCGCGCGGCGGATGGCCTGCAGCCGGCAGCCGCCTCGGCGGTGGTCGAGCCTCCCCTGGCTCCGCCCGCGCCCTCGGCTCCGAGCGCGCCCCCTCCGCCGCGTCCGTTCATCCCGACGCCCGTCCGTCCCAAGCCCGTGGCCAGCCACACGCCCGGAACGCCGATGCCGCCCCGACCGGTGGCGAGCGGCATGCCGAATTTCGGAGGTCCGGGAGCCGGTGGTCCCGGTGGCGGCGGTGGGCCCGGTCTCGATGACCGTCGGCGCGACAAGGGCGGCAAGAAGCGGAAGAAGGGGAAGAAATCCGTCGATCAGGAAGCCGTGGCGCAGAACATCTCCCGCACCCTCTCGGCCCTCAAGGGACCGGTGGGGCGGAAGGGTCCGCATCGCCGTGAAGAGGGACCTTCGTACCGCGACATCCAGGAACAGCAGCGGCAGGAACAGAAGGAACGCGAGAAGACGCTGGTGCGGGTGACGGAGTTCATCACCGTCTCCGAGCTGGCGAGCACCTTGAAGGTTCCCCCGACGCAGATCGTCACGTTCGCCTTCAAAGAGCTCGGGCAGATGGTGACCATCAATCAGCGGCTCGACTTCGACATGATCGAGCTGATCGCGTCGGCGTTCGGATTCCAGGCGGTGCAGGAAGAGGAATACGTTTCGAGCGGAGCGCCGGAAGAAGCCGCCGACGCCGCCGAGACCCTGAAGCCGCGGCCGCCGATTGTGACCGTCATGGGCCACGTCGACCATGGCAAGACGTCACTGCTCGATTACATCCGGCAGGCCAACGTCGTCGCCGGTGAGGCGGGCGGCATCACCCAGCACATCGGCGCCTATCACGTCACGCTCAAAGACGGGCGCACGATCACGTTCCTCGACACGCCGGGCCACGAAGCGTTCACCGCCATGCGTGCCCGCGGTGCCCAGGTGACGGACATCGTCGTGCTCGTCGTCGCGGCCGATGACGCCATCATGCCGCAGACCATCGAGGCGATTTCGCACGCGAAGAACGCGGGTGTGCCGCTCGTGGTCGCGATCAACAAGATCGATCTCCCGTCGGCGAACGTGCAGAAAGTGAAGCAGGATCTGCTGGCGCACGGCGTGGTGCTCGAGGAGTTCGGCGGCACGACGCTCATGACGCCCATCTCCGCCAAGAAGGGCACGGGCGTCGACAAACTGCTCGATCAGATCCTCCTCCAGGCCGAGCTCCTCGACCTGAAGGCGAATCCGGACCGTCGCGCCGCGGGCGCTGTGCTGGAAGCGACGCTCGATCCGGGGAAGGGGCCCGTCGCGACGATCCTCGTGCAGAACGGCACCCTCCGCGTCGGCGACGATTTCATCTGCGGCCAGTTCTCCGGCCGGGTCCGCGCGGTCACCGACGAGCGCGGGCAGACGGTGAAGGACGCGGGTCCGTCCATCCCGGTGCAGATCCTCGGGTTCGAGGGTGTGCCGGAGGCGGGGGACACGTTCACCGTGATGGAGGATGCGGGCGCGGCGCGCGAAATCGCGCAGAAGCGCCAGCGGCTCGAGCGCGAAGCTCAGCATCGCCGCACCGGCCGGGTCAAGACGCTCGAAGACTTCATGGCCGAGCGGGTGGACGGCGGCGCGGCGTCGCTCAAGATCATCATCAAGGCGGACCAGGGTGGCCCGGCGGAGGCGCTCGCCGACGCGCTGGCCCAGCTGTCGACGTCCGAGGTCAAAGTCGAAGTGGTGCACCGCGGCGTGGGCGCGATCACCGACTCGGACGTGCTCCTCGCGAAGGCCTCGAACGCCATCATCATCGGCTTCCACGTCCGTCCCGACTCCAACGCGCGGGCGTCGGCGGAGCGTGAGCGGGTCGAAATCCGGACCTACCGCATCATCTATGAGGCGGTGGACGAAGTGAAGTCCGCCATGGAAGGCCTCCTGGCGCCGGAGAAGAAGGAAGTGGTGCTGGGCGAGGCGGAGGTGCGGCAGGTCTTCAAGATCGCGAAGGTCGGTACCATCGCGGGTTCGTTCGTGCGCTCGGGCGTCATCCCGCGGACCGCGAAGGTGCGGGTGATCCGCAACGGCGTCGAAGTGTACGACGGCACGCTCGCGTCGCTGAAGCGCTTCAAGGACGACGCGCGCGAAGTGCGTGAAGGCTTCGAATGCGGCATCGGCGTCGAGAACTTCAACGACGTGAAGGTCGGGGACTTGATCGAGGCGTACCGGATCGACGAGGTCGCCCGGACGCTCTCCGGGGGCACGGCCGCCAAGGCCAACTGATTGATCGTCGGCATCATGACGTGGGAGCTGCACCTGGATGCCTGCCACTCCCTGAAGGACAAACGGCAGGTGCTCGAAAGCCTGAAGGACCGGCTGCACCGGAAGTACAACATCTCGGTGGCGGAGACGGCCCATCAGGACCTCTGGCAGCGCGCGGAGCTGTCCGCTTGCGTGATGAGCACCGACCGGGTGCGCGCGGAGAAGGTGCTCCGTGAAGCGGACCGGCTGGTGGACGAAACCGCCGGCGCGCGGATCGTGGACACGAGCACGAGTTATCTCTGATGATGAAGCGCAGAAGCCATCGTCCCGAGCGGGTCGCCGAGCTGGTGCGGCAGACCGTGGGGGCGTTTCTGACCGGCGACGTTCGCGATCCACGGATCGGGTTTGTCACCGTGACCGGAGTGGAGGTTACGGCCGATCTCTCGCACGCCAACGTGCAAGTGAGCGTCATGGGCACGGAAGAGGAGAAAACGCGCTCCCTCGAGGGGCTGGCCAGTGCGGCGCGGTTCCTCCGGGCACAGCTCTCGAAGGAGCTGACACTGCGCACCAGCCCGGAGCTCCACTTCCGGCTGGACCGGGGGCTGGAGCATGCCCAGCGGATCAATCAGGTCTTGAAGGACCTGCGGTCGGGGAGCGAGGAGGGCGAGTCCTGACCGACGGCGTGTGTCTGGTGGCGAAGCCCGCAGGGCCGACCAGTCACGACATTGTGGACATCGCCCGGCGGGCCTTGCACCAGACGCGCGTCGGACACCTCGGCACCCTCGATCCCTTCGCCGAAGGACTGCTGGTGATCGTGGTGGGGCGGGCGACGCGGCTCGCGCCCTACGCGGCGGGATGGAAGAAGAGCTACGACGGCGTGATCAGGCTCGGGTCGGTGACGACCACCGATGATCGCACCGGCGAGGTGATGACGGCGTCGGATGCGTGGCGGGGTCTCGACCTCGAGCAGATTCGCGCCGCGTCCGCCGGACTGACGGGTGAGATCGAGCAGCAGCCACCCGCATTCTCCGCGGTGAAGGTGGGCGGGGTGCGCGCCTACAAGAAGGCGCGGCGTGGTGAAGCGGTGGTGGTCGAAGCGCGCCGGGTGACGGTGTTTGAATTCACCCTCTCCGGCTGGAAGGCGCCCGACGTGATGTTTCGGGCGACCGTGAGCGGCGGGACGTATCTCCGCTCCCTCGCGCGAGACCTGGGCGAGCGGTTGGGGTGCGGCGGGCACTTGGCGGAGCTCCGGCGCACCGTCGTCGGGCCCTTCCGGCTCGACGACGCGGTTCCGGCGCAGGCGCTGACACCGGCCCATGTCATGGATCCCGCGCGCCTGGTGAGCGACTTGCCGAGCCGGACGCTCGACGCCGCGGAGCGGGAATCCATCGTGCACGGCAGGGCGGTACCCGCGCGGGAGACTGACGTTGGAACCGTGGCGCTGATGGCTGATGGCTGTCTGCTGTCGGTCGGCGAGGTGATCGACGGGAAGATCAAGCCGCGCCTCGTGCTGACTGACCCATGAGTGGTACCGTCGTCACGGTCGGATCGTTCGACGGCGTCCATCGCGGGCATCAGGCGGTACTCGCCGAGATCGCCCGGCGGGCGAAGCCGTCGGGACGGAAGAGCCTGCTGGTGACGTTCGACCCGCACCCGCTCGAGGTCGTGAATCCGGAAGCGGCGCCGAAGCTGTTGACGACGCCGGACGAGAAGCAGGAAGTGCTGGCGGCATCACCGGTGGACGAGGTCGTCGTGCTCCCGTTTACCCGGGAGCTCTCGCAGCTCTCGGCGACGGAGTTCGTCGGCACCGTGCTCCGTGAGCGATACGGGATGGTGGACCTGGTTCTGGGCCATGACCATGGCTTCGGGCGGGGTCGCTCGGGAGATGTCGAAACGGTCCGCCGGATGGGGCTGGAACAGGGATTCACCGTGGACGTGGTGGACGCGGTGCGGGACGACGGGCAGCCGATATCGTCGACGGTCATCCGCACGGCGGTGGCGCATGGGGAGCTGGACCGGGCGGCGCGCTGGCTCGGCAGACCCCACGCCTTCTCGGGAGTCGTGGAGCGGGGGGCGGGCCGAGGCCGGACCATCGGCATTCCGACGATCAACCTGACCCCGCCGGCCAGGAAGCTCCTCCCGCCCGATGGGGTATATGCCGTGCACGTTTGGGTGGGTGGCCGGCGGTACGGCGGCATGATGAACCAGGGGGCGCGGCCGACGTTCGGCGTCACGGCCCGCGGCCTCGAGACCCATGTGTTCGACTTCGCCGGGGATCTGTACGGCGAGCGGGTGCGGGTGGAATGGGTGCGTCGCTTGCGCGACGTGCGTACTTTCCCGTCCCGCGACGCACTGATCGCACAACTCGAGCATGACCGCGCCGCGGCGCGGGAAAGCCTCAACCTGTCAGGGACGCGATGAAAACCATCCGGAACCGGCTGATCTTGATCGGCGCACTCTTCCTGGTCGCCGTGTACGCCATCGTGCCACGCTCCACCCAGGTCAAGCAGCTGGATCCGAAGAGCGGACAGATGGTGGTGGTCACCGAACGCCTGGTGCCGATCACCCTCGGTCTCGACCTGCAAGGCGGCGTGCACCTGGACCTCGAAGTGGACCAGAGCCAGGGCCCGGTGCCCGACTGCAAGGACGCCATCGAGCGGTCGGAGAAAGTGGTGCGGACCCGGCTCAACGAGTTCGGGACCCTGGAGCCGGTGGTGCAGACCACCGGCAACTGCCGCCTGAACGTCGAGCTTCCCGGTGAAAGCGACCCCGAGCGCGCCAAACGCATCGTGCAGCAGCAGGCCCACCTCGAGTTCCGCATCACGGACATGAAGAACCTGTTCCGCGACGCACTGCCCGGGATCGACAAAGCCCTCCATGATGCCGGGGTGAGGGGCACGGGGAACGCCGGTCCGTCGAACACGGTTTCGCAGCTCTTCGGCGCCGATTCCTCCAAGAAGAAAGGCGCCAAGGCCGCTCCCGACACCACCAACAACTCGGCCGTCTTCTCGAGCGTCCTGTTCCAGGGGCAGCTGCCCGGCGAATACCTCGTGCCGGTGGAGCAGACGCATCTCGTGGACTCCCTGCGAAAGATGACGGCCTTCCAGACCGCGATGCCGCGGGGGATCGACCTCTTCTGGAGCACGGATTCCGTGGTCCGGGGTGCCCGGGAATACAAGTACCTCTACGCCGTGGAATCGAAGGCGATGCTCACCGGTGACGAGCTCGAGAAAGCGACCGCGCGCCGCGATCCCGTCAACAATCACTCGGTGGTGCAGTTCGACTTGAGCCGCCGTGGCGGGCGCCTCTTCGCGGATGCGACCGGGCGCCACGTCCGCGACTACATGGCGATCATCCTCGACACGCTGGTGCAGGGGCAGCCCCCCATCATCAACGACCAGATCGGGGCGCATGGCCAGATCGATCTGCAGAGCAAACCCCTGGCGGATGCGCAGGATCTGGCGCTGGTGCTCCGCGCCGGCGCGCTGCCCGTCCGCCTCGCCATCGTCGACGAGCAGTCCATCGGACCGACGCTCGGCGCCGACGCGATTCATGACGGCATCAGGGCCGGGGCGGTGGGCGTCGCCCTGGTGATCCTGATCATGGGCATCTACTACCGCCTGTCGGGCCTCCTGGCCGTGGCGGCGCTGGCGCTCTACGTCCTCTTCACGCTCGCCGGGCTCGCCATCTTCGGGTTCACGCTGACCTTGCCGGGACTGGCGGGGTTGGCACTGTCGGTGGGGATCGCGGTCGACGCGAACGTGTTGATCTTCGAACGCATCCGGGAAGAGCTCCAGCACGGGAAATCCGTGCGCCTCGCCATCGACGAGGGCTTCAAGCACGCGATGAGCGCCATCGTCGACTCGAACGTGTCGACCGCGCTCACCGCCGCCATTCTGTACCTCGTGGGCACCGGCCCGGTACAGGGCTTCGCCATCACGCTGATCGTGGGCATCGCCGCCTCGATGATCACGGCCATCTTCGTCGTCCGGACCTTCTACATGATCTGGCTGCAGCGGCGGCCCGACATGACTACGGTGAGCATCTGATGTTCCGACTCTTCGCGAACGCGCGCTACGACTTCATCAAGTGGCGCAAGTGGGCGTACGGGCTGTCCGCGTTGCTCATCGTGCCGGGGTTCGTCTGGCTCCTGATCTCGCCGCCGAACTACAGCATCGAATTCACCGGGGGCACGCAGGTCCAGATCGCGACGCTGGATCATGCGATCGGGGCGGCGCAGATCCGCGCCGCGCTCGACGCCGGCGGGCTGCATGGCGCCGAAATCTCCTCCTACGGCGCCGACACGGCGTTCATGATCCGCGCGCGGCTCGGCGAGACCAACAGCGGCACCCAGCAGGCCTCGGACAGCACCATGCGGGCGGTGCGCAGCTCCTTCGACAGAGGACTCGGTCCCACCAAGTACAAGGTCATGAAGTACGAGGGCATCGACGGCAAGGTCGGGAAGGAGCTCCAGGGAAAGGCGTTCCTGGCGATCTTCTTTTCCTTCTTCGTGACCCTGGCCTACCTTGCGATCCGGTTCGAGTGGCGCTTCGGCACCGCCGCGGTGCTCGCGACGGCACACGACATCCTCACGACCATCGCGTTCATCAAGTACATGAACCTGGAAATCAGCCTGGTCGTGGTCGGCGCGGTGCTGACGATGGTCGGGTACTCGCTGAACGACACCATCATCATCTTCGACCGGGTCCGTGAAAACCTGCGGAAGTTCCGGCGTCAGAACTTGTACGACGTCGTCAATCTGTCGATCAATGAAACCCTGCCGCGGTCGATCCTGACGCACGGCACCACGTTCGCGACGACGGCGGCCCTGGCGATTCTGGGCGGCGAGGTGATTCGCCCCTTCGCGCTGGTCATGGCGTTCGCCATTTTCACCGGCACGTTCTCCTCGATCTACATCGCGGCGCCGATCCTGATGTACATCGAGAAGCGCTGGCCCGGTGAAGACGCGCGGGGTGCCCGGATCCTCACTTCGCCGATGGCCATGCCCGCGGCCGGGGCAGCTGCGGCTTCCGCCACGCAACCGAAGGCCGCCAAGGCGGCTCCGCCGACACCCAGCCCGGCGCGTTGACGTGTTGGTCGACGCCCATTGCCACCTCGGGGATGGGGCGTTCGACGGAGACCGTGACGAGGTGCGGGCCCGCGCCCGCGCGGCCGGTGTGGGCCATGTCGTCGTGATCGGAGACCGGGTCGGGACCAGCCGTGATGCGCTGGCCCTGGCCCGGTCGGCTTCAGGGCTCTCCGCCACCGCAGGGATTCATCCCCACCAAGCCACGGAGTGGTCCGCCGCCAGTCGGACCGAGCTGGTCGGCCTGCTCGCCGAGCCCGAGGTGGTGGCGGTCGGGGAGACGGGGCTCGACTACCACTACGATCATTCGCCTCGCCCCAGGCAGATCGAGAGTTTCGAAGGGCAACTGGCGCTGGCCGAAAGCGTCCGGAAGCCCGTAGTCGTGCATGCCCGGGATGCCGACGCCGACGTCGCGCGGCTCCTGCGGTCCTGGGGTGCCCGGGTCCCGGCAATCATCCTGCATTCCTTCAGCAGTGGACCGGACCTGTTTGCAGCAGGGATGGAGATCGGGGCGTACTTTTCTTTCAGCGGGATGATCACGTTCAAGAGCTGGGGGCACCCGGAGTACCTGACGGGGTGTCCCGCGGACCGCCTGCTCGTGGAGACCGACGCGCCCTACCTGGCGCCGGTTCCGCATCGGGGGAGCCGCAACGAGCCCGCGTTCGTGCGGGAAACCGCGCTGGCGCTGGCCCGGGCCCGGGGGGCCACCCTCGAGGCTCTCGTACCCATGCTCACCGCCAACGCGACGCGGGTGTTCGGTGCCCGCGTCACACCGTCGCCCTGATTCGAGGAGCGCCCTTGTCCACGGTTCCGTCCGACATCGCCATCGCGCAAGCCGCCAAGATGCGCCCCGTTGCCGACATCGCCCGCGAGCTGGGGCTCGCCGACGATGAGGTCGAGCTTTACGGGAAGTACAAGGCGAAGATACAGCTGTCAGCCATCAGCAAAAGAAAGCCGAAAGGCAAACTGATCCTCGTGACGGGGATCAACCCGACACCGGCCGGAGAAGGGAAGTCGACGGTCACGGTCGGGCTGACGCAGGCGCTCCGCAAGATCGGAAAAGACGCCATCCTCTGCATTCGCGAGCCGTCCCTCGGTCCCGTGTTCGGGGTGAAGGGAGGCGCGGCGGGGGGTGGCTACGCGCAGGTGGTGCCGATGGAGGACATCAATCTCCATTTCACCGGCGACTTCCACGCGATCTCGAGTGCGCACAACCTGCTGTCCGCCATGCTCGACTCGCATCTGCATCATGGCAACGCTGCCGGGCTCGACACCCGCCGCATCACCTGGCCCCGGACGATCGACATGAATGACCGCGCGCTTCGCTCCATCATCGTGGGGTTGGGCGGCATCAACGGCGGACCGGCGCGCGAAGAGCGCTTCGTGATCATCCCCGGCTCCGAAGTGATGGCGATCATGGCCCTGGCGACGAGCATCGAGGATCTCGAAGCCCGGCTCGCCCGGATCATCGTCGGTCTCACGGCGAACAAGACCGCGGTGCGCGCCGCCGATCTGAAGGCGCAGGGCGCGATGACGCTCCTGCTCAAGGACGCCCTCAAGCCCAACCTCGTACAGACGCTCGAAGGGGGACCCGCGCTCGTGCATTGCGGACCCTTCGGCAACATCGCGCATGGGTGCAACTCGGTGATGGCGACCCAGCTTGGCCTCCGGCTCGCCGACCTCGTCTTGACCGAAGCAGGATTCGGTGCCGACCTCGGCGCCGAGAAGTTCCTGGACATCAAGTGCCGGATGGCGGGGCTCAAACCGGACGCGGCGGTGGTCGTCGCCACGGTGCGCGCGCTCAAGATGCATGGCGGCGTGAAGAAGGATGCGTTGGGTCCTGAGAATGTGGCGGCGGTGGAGAAGGGCGTCGTGAACCTTCAGCGGCACGTCCAGAACGTGAAGAAGTACGGGTTGCCGGTGGTGGTGGCGCTGAACCGGTTCATCACGGACACGGACGCGGAGATCGCCGCGGTGAAAAAGGCGTGCGCGGCCGAGGGGGTGGAGGTCGTGCGGTGTGAGGTGTGGGAGAAGGGTGGGGCGGGGGGCGAGGAGGTCGCCCGGGCATTGCTCAAGTTGCTCGATACCGAGAAATCGAACTACCACCCGCTGTACGACGAGAAGAAGCCGATCAGGGAGAAGATCGAAACGATCGCGAAGGAGATCTACGGGGCCGGGGCGGTGGCGTTCGCGCCGGCGGCCGAGCGGGCGATGGAGTTGTTGCCGAAGTTGGGGTTGGGGGAGACGCCGGTGTGCATGGCGAAGACGCAGTATTCGTTCTCGGATGACGCGACCAAGCTGGGAGCGCCGAGCGGGTTCACGCTGCAAGTGAGGGACATTCTTCCGTCGGCGGGAGCGGGGTTCGTCGTGGCGCTCGCCGGTGACATCATGACGATGCCGGGCCTGTCCAAGGAGCCGGCGGCCCAGAAGATCCGGATGCATCCGGACGGGACCATCGAGGGGCTCTTCTAGCATGACGCTCAAGGTTGTGGCGACCGATCAGGCGCCCGGGGCCATCGGGCCCTACAGTCAGGCGATCATTGTGACTGGGGCAAACGGCTTCGTCTTCACGGCGGGGCAGGTGGGTTTCGATCCCGAGAAAATGGAGCTGGTGGGCGCGACGGTTGGTGAGCAGACGGAGCAGGTGATGAAGAACCTGGCCGCGGTGCTCAAGGCCGCCGGCTCGGGGTTGGACCGGGTCGTGAAGACGACCGTCTTTCTCGCCGACATGGCGGATTTCCAGGCGATGAACGAGGTGTACGCGAGGCATTTCGGGAATCACAAGCCAGCGCGGTCGACGGTGGCCGCGGCCGGTTTGCCCCGGAGCGCGCGGGTCGAGATCGAGGTCGTCGCGACCACCGGGTGACCATCTCTTCGGAAATCTCCGATCTCCTGGAGTTCTTGGAGGCCCAGGCCTTCGCGGACATGCTGGCGGCCGTGCCCCGGAGGGGGCTCGGGGCCGGGGGCGCAGAGCGCGTCGCTGGCGCGCCGGCTGTTCGACGGGGCGCACCTCGGACGTCAGTGGTTCGTCACGGAGACCGGTGAGGATCTCCCGGACCGGCCGAATTCCTCGTATCACCACATGGTGCGATTGGGATTTCAACTCGCGTATCAGCGGCCGAACTACCTGCCGGCCGCGTGACCACCGGCGCGCGCGGCCGGGCGTCGGGTTCACGCAGGAACTCATCCTAACGAGGGGGTCCCCACCGGACCTGGCTCTGTCGATCTTGAGAAGACGCGGGCCTTCTCAGGAGGACGACAGTGCAGCTTGGGATGATCGGACTGGGGCGCATGGGCGCCAACATGGTGCGCCGTCTCATGCGCGGCGGGCATGCGTGCGTCGTACATGACACGTCACCCGCCGCGGTGCGGGCCCTCGCCGCCGAAGGAGCAACAGGCTCGACGAGCCTCGACGACTTCATCGCCCGCTTGTCCACGCCCCGGATCGTGTGGTTGATGGTACCCGCCGGTGCTGTCGATGCCACCCTCGATGCTCTCCTTCCGAAACTCGCTCTCGGTGATGTGGTGGTTGACGGCGGGAATTCCTACTACCGGGACGACCGCGCCCGCGCACAGCGCTTGGCCGGACGGGGCATCCATCACGTGGACTGCGGCACCAGTGGGGGGGTCGTCGGGCTGGACCGCGGCTACTGCCTGATGATCGGTGGCGAGCCGGAGATTGTGCGGCGGCTGGATCCGATCTTCGTCACGCTGGCGCCGGGAGTGAGCTCCGCTCCGAAGACGCCCGGGCGTGTTGGGCGGTCGGGAACCGCGGAACTGGGCTATCTCCACTGCGGGCCGAACGGGGCCGGCCACTTCGTGAAGATGGTGCACAACGGAATCGAGTACGGGTTGATGGCGGCGTACGCCGAGGGACTGAATATCCTGAAGCACGCCGGCGTGGGGAGGGAGGCGAACGATGCGCCGCCTCCGGATGCCGAGACGACGCCGCTTCGCGATCCCGACGACTATCAATATGACCTCGATCTCGCGGATATCGCGGAGGTATGGCGCCGCGGCAGTGTGATCGCGTCCTGGCTCCTCGACCTGACGGCGGCCGCACTGGCTGCTGACCCGGGGCTGGGCGGGTTCCAGGGCCGAGTCTCCGACTCGGGCGAGGGGCGCTGGACGCTCGAGGCGGCGATCGACGAAGCAGTACCGGCCAACGTGCTCGCCGCGGCGCTCTTCGGCCGCTTCACGTCGCGCGGGGAGGCGGATTTCCAGAATCGTCTGCTCTCCGCGATGCGGGCGCAATTCGGCGGGCACGCGGAGCGGAACGCCCCTTCACCGGGCCCGGGCGGGCCTGGTGGGTGAGGCGGCTCCTCTGGTCCCCGGGAGCGGCTGACTGATGCGGGTTCCTCTGCCGATTTTCTTCCCTGCGCTCCCGCCGCTCGAGGACCCGATCCGGGCCGAGCTCTTCGGGATCGAGCGCCTCGAGCAGCATGCGGAGAGCTTGGCGGCGGCGCAGCCGGTGGCGGCCGGCCGCGCACCCCGGAAGTCCCTCTTGCCACGGGTCGACGACAACGGCCGGGTGCTGCGCGAGGCGAACCGCGCGATCGCCGAGGCGGTGCGCGAAGAGCACTGGATCACGCCGGCGGCCGAGTGGTTGGTGGACAATTTCTTCGTCGTCGACGAGCAGATCCGGGAGATCCGGGATGACCTGCCGGTCGGCTTCTATCGCGAGCTGCCCGCCCTCGCGGATGGGCCCCTCAGCGGGTATCCCCGGGTGTACGGCATCGCGTGGGCGTTCGTGGCGCATACGGACAGCCGCTTCGATCCCGAAACCCTGCGCCGATTCGTGAAGGCCTACCAGCGGGTCCAACCCCTCAACATCGGCGAGCTCTGGGCCCTCACCATCTCACTGCGCGTGGTGCTGGTGGAAAACCTCCGCCGCGTGGCGGACGCGATGGTCCGGGGACGGGCGGCGCGGCAGGAGGCCGACGCCCTCGCCGACGAGCTGCTCGGAAAGCGAGGGCAGGGGCTGCAGTCGGTGGCCGCCGTGATGTCGCGGGACGACAGCCCGCGACTGGTCACCGCGTTTGCCGTCGAGCTGGTCCAGCGACTCCGCGACCAAGACCCCGCGGTGACGCCGGCGCTGGCCTGGCTGCGCCAGCGTCTGGCGGCCCAGGGCACGAGTGCCGAGGACATCGCGCTCGTGGAGCACCAACGTCAAGCCGCAATGACGGTGACGGTCCGGAACATCATCACGAGCATGCGTCTCATGTCGGCGCTCGACTGGACCGCATTCTTCGAGAGTGTGAGCCTGGTGGACGAGGCGTTGCGAGCCGGCAGTGCGTTCGCCGCCATGGATTTTACGGGGCGCGACAGTTATCGGCACGCCATCGAAGTGCTGGCGCGCGGCTCCGGACGGACGGAGCTAGACGTCACGCGGGAGGCGCTCGGGGCGGCG
>Ga0070730_10000510_pt1 | contig 44934 bp, 42 predicted proteins | sample Coa_R1_3_FD_66447 | JGI IMG/M metagenome (GOLD analysis project Ga0070730, IMG submission 66447) | Surface soil microbial communities from Centralia Pennsylvania, which are recovering from an underground coalmine fire - Coalmine... | ecosystem: Environmental > Terrestrial > Soil > Unclassified ...
GGGAAACACTTTTTCAAAATCTCCGCCTGCCCGCCACGCGCTCATTACTTCGGTAGGCGTGAGCGCGCCGGGCAGAACGGCAATCCCTTGTCGCGCGGCGAACTCAATCAGCGAGGCGTCAAAACCAGGCGCGGTCAGGAATTTTGCGCCTGCATCCACGCACCGCCGCGCCGTCTCCGTATCCAGCACCGTCCCCGCGCCCACCGCCAGTTGTGGGTGACGGCTGGCGAGTTGTGCTATTAACTGGACGGCTTCAGGGACCGTCATGGTGATTTCCACAATGGGGATGCCCGCGTCGATCACACACTCAGCGGCAAAATGAGCGTCCTCGGTCGATTGCACCCGGACAGCGGGAATAATCCCGGTCTTGCTGATACATTCGCAAACCTCGCGTTTGGTCATGGCGAAATCTTTTCCGTCACAAAAAAATTTAGTCCGAAGAAAAGGTCGTGCTCCGTGCCTGTAAAAATGCCTGCAGGATCAGCACGGCGGCCATTCGGTCAACCGCCTGGGCCCGCTTTTGAATGCTGAGTTCGGCCTCGCGCAGAAGCCGGCCAGCTTCGGCCGAAGTCAGGCGCTCGTCCCACAGATGTACCGGCACCTGAAACTTTTCTTTCAGCTCTTCGGCAAAGGCCGATACTTTCTGTGCCTGGGCGCCTTCTTCGCCGCTCATGCGCAGAGGAAATCCCAAAACAATTTCCGCTATTTGGTACTCGCGCATGATTCTGCCGAGCCATGCGAAATCAGCCCGCTTGTTTTTGCGCTGAAGCGTCTCGAGGCCCTGGGCGGTAATGCCTAAAGGATCGGTGACAGCGAGCCCCATGCGCCGCGAACCGTAATCAATGGCGAGGATCCGGCGTATAGCTTCCATGTCGTCATTATACGAATCGTCATTTCAGATTCGTCTTACGCTGCTCCGATCAGTCGCGAAGCGGTGGGGAAGGAGCGCTGCCAGATGGAGGAAAGCAACGTAAGCTGCGGCAGGATGCGGGCGGCGCCGTCCACGGTTTCTTCAATCTCTCTCCACTGTTCCGGTTTGAGTTCTGGCGCCAGAAGGTGGTGGTCTTTCACCGGTAAGCCCGTTAGCAGCGAGCGTACGCGCCGGTTCAGTTCTTCGCGGGCGCTGATGAACCGCGGCTCGGAGATCAGGCGCTTGCTGTCAATCCAGGCGGCGGCCAGATAGGGAGGAAAAGGCGCGAATACCCGGAACAGGTCGGGAACAAAGGTTGTTCCCATGACTCTTCGGATGTCGGAATAGATCAGCCACACGCGCAGCCCGGCTTCACGCTCGCTGGGGACGTGGATCTTTACCATTTGGGAAAGCGCCGAGACCTGACTGGAAGTGGAGACACGGCCGCGTTGTCCGCCGGAATATCCGCGCTGGATCAGGCGGGAGAGAATCGCCATTTGGGCCGTGGAGCGGGCGAACAAGCCCACCATGCCGCCGAAGACCCGAATATCGGCATTGGAAAATTTCTCAGCGGCCAGAATTTTGGGCTGGTCGGAGAATCGCCAGCCCCCGGTGACGGCCGTGGAGTGCGCGATCTCCTGAAAAGCGTCGGTTGCGGCGTGAAATTCCCGTGACCAGGCCAGTGGCTCCACACTGGTCCAGATGGCGCGCAGATATTCGGGGAAGCCGGCGAGCAGTTTGAAAATCTCGGGCACGAAAGGCAGGTCTAGGCTGTAGCGAATATTCACATAAACGCGCCTCAGATCGGGAGCAATTTCGTGTTCTTCCATGCCTCGCGTCAATGCCATTTCCGTGCTCCTTCAGTAGTTGGACGTTACCAGGCAGCTGCTCAGTTGCCGAGAGCAAAGATTAAACTTCGGGCTCCAGCCCCGTGCACAATGACTGCGTGCCCCGAGGCAGGAAAATTTTTGCATGCTGGTTTCCATCCAGCACACAATCAGCATCCAAGTCAGAGTTCGCTTCCCTCGTGCATTCCCCGGAAAGACAGGTTTATGCGGTTCCTTCTGTCGCGTCTCGTGATTGCGCTTTGCCTTGTCTGCGATCTGAGCGGTCTGGCCCAGACACCCGCCTCCTCGCATGTGTTTTTGATTGTGCTCGAAAACACCAGCTACGGCACCATCACCAACAGTTCCGATTCCACTAACTACATGCCGAACCTGGTTGCTCTGGGAAACAAGTACGGGCACGCCACTAATTACAAAACCAACAGTGCTGGTTCTCTCATGGCATATCTGTGGCTCTCTTCCGGCTACTGCCATTCCAATCCCGCGAGCACGGCCGATTGTCCGCACCTGCCCGCGCCGGGCATACCTTCACAGATTCCGCCGGGGGTGTGCACCGCGCCCTGCGCTTCCTCCTCGACCGGGATTCATTCCTTTAACTGTACGGGAGGGTCGTGCCTCACCGCGGACGGCAGTAACTACTTTCCGATTACCGATACCAATATCTACCGGGAGATGATCAACCATGCGCCGAATCCGATTTCGTGGAAGGCATATGCGGAATCGCTGCCTTACGCCGGCTATACGGGGCCGCGCACGAGCCCGCCTGATCCATATTCGGCCTACGATCCGCATCACAATGGGCCATTGTGGTACATCGATTCCGGACGCGGAGCGCCGCTCGCGCAACAGCTGAATATGGTCCCGTTTACCCAGTTTGTGACTGATCTGGCCAACAATCAGTTGCCGCAGTATTCCATTATTATTCCGAACGACGATCACGACGCGCATGACGGTACTCCCCAGGCCGCGGACGACTGGCTGCAGAGCAACGTGTTTGGCCCTCTCTTGAGTCAGCCTTTTTTTCAGCCAGGCGGAGATGGCTTGCTGATTCTTACCTTCGATAACGGCGACTTTGACGGTGAAGACTTCGTGTACACGGCGGTGATCGGCCCTGCGGTTAAGCCGGGCTATGTGTCGGACACGTTTTACCAGCACCAGGACACGCTGCTGACGATTCTTCAGGCACTGGGAATTACCGAGCGGCCGGGCTACACGGCCATTGCCACGGGCTTTGGCGAGTTCTTCCTGCCGATGACCGCGAGCGCGGTGCTTTCGACCACCAGCCTGGTCTTTGGCAGCCAGACCGTGGGAGTGTCGGCGACCAATACAGTGACCCTCACCAACAACGGCGCCGCCACGCTCAACATCAACTCGATTGCCGTTACGGCCGGCGCAACGGACTTCAGCCGTGTAGCCTCGGCCAGCAACGATTGCGGAAATACGCTCGCCGCCAATGCGTCCTGTGTTGTGACCATTAGTTTCAAGCCGAGTACGAGCGGGCCGCGCTCGGGAACGCTCACGCTGACCACCTCGGCCGCGAATTCTCCGCAAACCGTGGCCCTTTCCGGCGCCGGAGTGGCCACAGCGCCCATTGCCGGACTATCGCGCAGCAGCATTGATTTTGGCACTCAGGCGCAGAATACAGCGGCTACGGCAACCGTGATTCTCTCGAATACCGGTAATGCCACTCTCAATAGTATTTCCATCTCCGTTACGCTCGATCCGGCGGATTTCACCCGCGTGACTTCCGCCGGCAATGACTGCGGCGCTTCGCTGAATGCCGGCGCTTCCTGCGTGATTACCGTCAGGTTCCAGCCCACGGTGCTGGGTCAGCTCAGCGGCATGCTTACGGTAGCTGACTCGGCCGGCAATTCACCGCAGACCGTAACCCTCACTGGCAAGAGCGTGCGCCCGGCCACGCCGGTATTCATGCCTGCGATCGCGCTGGATTTCTCCAGCCAGCCGCTTAACGTCCCCGTGACCCGGCCGGTCACGCTGACCAACACCGGCGATGTGGCGCTTTCGCTTGCGTCCATGATGACCAGCGGCGATTACACGCAAACCAACAATTGCGGCAACACGGTTGATGTGGGTATTACCTGCACGATTAATGTGACCCTGACTGCAACCGCGACCGGGACACGCAACGGCACGCTGATCGTGACTGATTCCGCGCCCGGCTCTCCCCAGTCGATCAATCTGACCGGAACCGGGGTGCTTGTGCCGTTGGGGCTTTTGCCCGCGTCACTAAATTTCAGCCCCCAACTGGTGGGTACAGTGAGTGCGGTCCAGCCGGTTATGGTCACCAACTCCCGCAGTTCCGTTGTCACGGTTGCCGCGGTTGCGGTTTCCGCCGGATACCTGCAAAACAACAACTGCGCCACCCTGGCGGGTGGAGCTTCCTGCACCGTGAACGTGAGTTTTGCTCCCGCCAGCATCGGAGCGCAAAACGGCCTGCTTACCGTGCAGTTCGGAGGAACCCAGAGCACACTGCCGCTGAGTGGATCCGGAATGGATTTTTTTCTTGCTCCTCAATCCGGAGCGACCACTTCCGCCACGGTCAGTGCAGGACAAACAGCGATTTATAACCTCTCGGTGAGCGGTGCCGCCGGCTTCACGGGTATGGTGACCCTGGCTTGTGGCGGTGCGCCGGCCAATGCTACCTGCACTTCCAATCCACAGTCGGTCAGTGTAAGCGGAGGCGCAGCGGCGAACTTTAACCTGAGCATCGGCACAGCGGCGCGCGGCGGTATGGCTCCAGGCTTTCGCCTGCCCCAATTGCCGCCCCCCGCGGCATGGATGACCGTTTTGCCGGCTTTACTGGCAGTGCTCGCTACTTTCATGGCCAGTCGGAGGCAGGTGCGCTATGCCGGGCTTGCCTTTGGGATGGTTCTGGTATTTGCGGCCCTCACCGGATGCGGCGGTGGTAGTGCAACAAGCACCAGCAGCAACAGCAGTAAGGGAACACCGGCAGGGACGTCCACCATAACGGTTACAGCCACCGCCGGCGCAGCCAGTCGAACTTTCAATTTGACACTGACAGTGAATTAATAATTGTCATGGACATACTTAGTTCGGGTAGTACAAATATTTCTCGCTGAAAAAGGCCTTGTGCTGGCCTTTGCAGGTGTGTTTCCATGAGTGCAGTGCGCTATCTCCACGGGTAAGTAAACTTTCAACCTTTTTACTCATTTTCCAAGGAGAAAATCATGAACAAAGTCTCGCACATTCCCAAAGGCTACCATTCCGTGACGCCGTATCTGGTTATAAAAGGCGCTGCCAAAGCCATCGAATATTACAAGAAGGTTTTCGGTGCTACCGAAGTTTTTCGCATGGACCAGCCCGATGGCAAAGTGGGCCATGCCGAGCTGCAAATCGGCGATGCGCGCATTATGCTGGCCGATGAAAACCCGCAAATGGGACAGGGGCATGCCAGCGCCACCAGTATCGGCGCGAGCCCGGTGAGCCTGTACCTGTATATTCCCGACGTGGACCGCGTCGTCGAGCGCGCAACCATGGAAGGGGCAAAGATTCTCAAGCCTGTGCAGGACCAGTTCTATGGAGACCGCACTGGATTTATCCAGGACCCGTTCGGGCACCTCTGGGGCGTGGCAACACATATAGAAGACGTAGCGCCCAATGAGTTGATGGAGCGCGCAAGAAAAGCCATGCAGGCGGCATAACCCTGACCTTACGACTGAAAGCGGCGAATTATCGCCGCTTTTTTTCGCAACCATTGAGTTTTTGAAGCCATTTTTGTGGCCCAGGCATAGTACGATTTATCCTGCGAGTTTTTCTGCGAAAATATTTCGAAAATGAGGTTAGAGAAACAGTGAAACAAAAGACAATTGTTGCGGCACTCTTCGCATTCGGCGCACTGGTATTTTTTCACCTTCATGCATCCTCTCAGGACGCTTCCAAAGACGCACAGCCCACGCCCGGCGTTCATGAAATCAAAGTGACGGCCAAAAAATATGAATTCGAGCCCAACCCTATCGTGGTGAAAAAGGGCGAGCACGTAAAACTGGTGGTAACGGCGACAGACCGCGATCACGGAATTGAAATAGAGGAATTTCACGTGGATCAGCGGCTCAGCAAGGGGCAGCCCGCCACTATCGAGTTCACTCCCGACAAAGCCGGAACCTTTCCCTTTAAGTGTTCGGTGGTCTGCGGTTTCGGCCACGGAAAAATGAAGGGCAAGATTGTGGTTGAGGAGTAACTGCTGCACGCTGCGATACCAGGGCCGCGCTGAGCGGCCTTTTTGATTTTCCGCGCTTTCGTCACTCTTACTGGCAACGTCCGGATCCGCTAACTCCTGCAAAATTCAATGGTTACGATAGCGTCCGATTTCTCTTGACGTGTATTGCATATTGAAATATTATTATTTCGATTTGCAATATGACACTCGGTGAAAAATTACGATATTTGCGGCTGGTTGAGGGCAATCTGCGCGGGCTGGGGCGGGAGATGACGCAGCAGGAAGTGGTTCGCGCCGTCCAGAAAGAGCACCGGCTGAAGATCAGCCAGTCGTATCTTTCACAGATTGAAAACGGGTCGCGCCCGCATTTGACCAATAACACGCGGATGCTGCTCTCCCGGTTTTTCAAGGTCCATCCGGGGTATCTGGTGAACGACCCGGAGGGCTTTCATAACGAACTGCTCTCCGACGTGAGCGCGATGGAGGACAAGCTGGACCTGTGGCTCATTCAGGGGGCGGAGCGCTTTCGCAGTGATCCTGGTGTAGGCAGGGCATTGCTGAATCTGGCAAAGCATGAGGATTCACGCTCCTGCCTGGTGCTGATGGACGCAATTCTGGAGACGCCCGAGCTGGCGGAGCGACTATTGCAGGTGCTGCGTCCGCAGGCGGCTAAAAACGTGCGGGAAAGTGAGGCTTAGATGAACTGGGAGATTTTTTATCTGGTTTGCTTTGTCGTCGGCTTTACCTTCAGCCTGGTCTCGTTTCTGGGCGGGATGGGCCGCTTTCATTTGCATGTTCCCAAACATTTTCATGTGGGAGGCCATGCAGGCGGCGCAGCCGGACACGCGGGAACTGCAGGACACGCTCACGGCGCCAAATCCGGGGCCAAAGGCGTGCATTTCTCGGTGGTCAATCCGGCGACGATCGCCGCATTCCTTACCTGGTTTGGCGGGATGGGGTATTTGCTGGTGAAGGTGAATCATGTGGTGGTCCTGACTGGACTGGCGCTGGCGACCCTTGCTGGAATTGCGGGTGGAGCGCTCATCTTCTGGTTTGTGGGCAAGGTGTTGATGAATGACGATGCGGATACCGACCCTCTGGAATACGAGATGGTGGGCGTTTTGGGGCGGGTGAGCAGCGCCATTCGAGCGGGTGGAACAGGCGAGATTATTTTTACGCAACAGGGCGTCAGGAGAGTGTCGGCGGCGCGCAATGAAGGCAGCGAAGCGCTGAGCAAGGGCGAAGAGGTTGTGGTAATGCGGCATGAAAGAGGCATTGCTTACGTGCGCCGCTGGGAAGAGCTGGCGCCTTCGCCAGCTTCTGACGCCGAGCAGGAAACGAAGAATTTGTAAGGGGAGGAAACTTAGATGTTGAACTCTGGTCTGATGTACTGGGTTGTTGGAGCGGGAATCATGGTGGTAGCGATTCTCATGCTCTTCAACATGTTCGCCCGTCTCTATCGTAAAGCCGGGCCGCATGAGGCCCTGGTTGTTTATGGCGTGGGCGGTTTCAAAATTGTGAGCGGCAAAGGCAAGGTTGTGTTTCCGATGGTCCAGACCTGCAAGGTGCTCTCACTCGAGCTGATGTCTTTCGACGTGGCTCCGCAGCAGGATCTGTACACCAATCAGGGTGTTGCGGTTACGGTGGAAGCAGTGGCCCAGATCAAAGTGAAGTCCGACGACGTATCCATCAAGACGGCGGCCGAGCAATTTCTTACCAAGACGCCGGATGAGCGTGAAGGGCTGATCCGGTTGGTCATGGAAGGTCATCTGCGCGGCATTATTGGCCAGCTTACGGTGGAGCAGATTGTGAAAGAGCCGGAAATGGTGGCCGACCGCATGCGCTCGACCTGCGCGGACGACCTGAGCAAGATGGGGCTGGAAGTGATCTCCTTCACCATCAAGGAAGTTCGCGACAAGAACGAGTACATCGCCAACATGGGCCGTCCTGACGTTGCCCGGATCAAGCGCGATGCCGACGTAGCGGCGGCGGAAGCCGAGCGCGATACGGCCATCAAACGGGCGGAAGCGCAGCGGGCGTCGGCAATTGCCCGGGCGCAGGCCGATCAGGAGCGGGTGCTGGCAGAGACGCTGTCACTGGCCAAGCAGTCGGAAGCGCAGCGCGACCTGGAGGTGAAGAAGGCGACGTATGCCGAAACCGTAAAGCGCCAGCAGGCGCAGGCGGACAAGGCTTACGAGCTCCAGGCGAACATTCAGCAGCAGCAGGTAATCGCCGAGCAGGTGCGGGTGCAGCAGATCGAGAAAGAGCAGCAGATCAAGGTGCAGGAAGCCGAGATCTCGCGCCACGAAAAAGAGCTGATCTCCACCGTGCTCAAGCAGGCGGAAATTGAGAGACAGCGGGTGATGAACATCGCGGAAGCCGAGAAGGGGCGCTTGATTGCCGAAGCCGATGGTCGGGCCAGCGCGATCCGGGCGCAGGGTGAAGCCGAAGCCGAGATCATCTTTAAGAAAGGCGAGGCGGAGGCCAAAGCCATGAATGTAAAGGCGGAGGCGTATCAGGAGTGGAACCAGGCGGCGGTGGTGGACCGGCTGATCAGCAGCCTGCCGGAGGTCATGCGGGCTATAGCCGAGCCGCTGGCCAACGTGGACAAGATCACCATTGTCTCCACCGGCAACGGAACATCCGCCGGCGCCAGCAAGATAACCGGCGATATGGCGCAGATTGCGGCGCAGGTGCCGACGCTGTTTGAGTCGCTTTCCGGCATGAGCATGACGGAGCTGTTCTCCAAAATCAAGCTGATTGGAGATACACCGCCGAGCCCGCCGTCTGGCGAGGGTGACGGTTCTGCTTCCAAAACTCAGGGAGCAGGCAAGTAATGGTCCAGCGGACCGGCGGAAGCCGGTCCGCTTTTTTCGCAGGCAAAGATTTGGAGGAATTATGGCATTACTGGAGCGCGTATCAACTTTGGTCCGAGCGAATCTGAACGATCTGATCGATAAAGCTGAAAATCCGGAGAAGATGATCCGGCAGGTCATCCTCGACATGGAGAACCAGCTTCTGCAGGTCAAGACGCAGGTGGCTATCGCGATTGCCGACCAGCATCTGCTGGAAAAGAAGCTTAAGGAAAATCAGGAGAAGATCGCGGAGTGGGAGCACAAGGCCGACTTCGCCGTGGGGAAAAAACAGGACGATCTGGCGCGCGCGGCCATTGAGCGGTCGCTGCACTACAAGCAGCTCACGGAGAGTTTTGTGCAGCAGGTGGGCGACCAGCGGCTGCAGGTAGAGACGCTGAAGACCGCTCTAAGCAAGCTGCAGCAAAAGCTGGAAGAGGCGAACTCCAAAAGCGATCTGCTAATTACGCGCAATCGCCGCGCCCGCACACTGGACAAAGCCGCGGAGGCCCAGGCCAAAGCCGGCGACAACAATAACATCGGCACCTTTGACCGCATGAAGCAGAAGGTGATGCGCAATGAGGCCATCAGCCAGGCGAAGACGGAGTTACTGGCCGAGTCCGGCAGCAGCGTGGAAGACCGGTTCGCACAAATGGAAAAAGAAGAGGAGATTGATCGCATCCTCAATGAACTGAAGGCCAGGCGCGGGGCTTAGAGGCTGGCTGCGGGTCTGATAATCTTCAAGCCATGAAGAACTGGCACGGCGCTGTGTGGGTGATGGTGTGTCTGGCGGCGATGGCCGCTCCCCGCTCCGGTCCGACTCAGGACGAGCAGAAGCTCTTTGACCTGGTCAATCAGGAGCGGGAAAAGGCTGGTCTGCCCAGGGTGCAGTGGGAGAATCATCTGGCGGAATCGGCCCGCGGACATGCGCAGCAGCTTTCCGAACACGAGCGTTTGTCGCACCAGTATCCGGGCGAGCCGGAGATGGGGGAGCGAATCGCGGCCACTGGCCTGCGCTTCAATGCCGCGGGCGAAAATGTGGCCTATGCGCCCACGGTAGAGATTGCTCATGAAGACCTGATGGCTTCGCCGCCCCATCGGGCCAATATTCTGAACCCAAAGTACAACGCCTTGGGGCTGGCAGTGATTGTGCGGGGCAAGCAAATGTATGTAGCCCAGAATTTTGCTCACGTGATCCCGGATTATTCCGAGAGCCAGTTTCGCGATGCGGTCACCGGAGCCGTCCAGCAGATTCGCCGCGCGAAGTCTCTGCCCGCGATGCAGATGGTTTCCGATTCAAACCTGCGCGATGCTGCGTGTGCCGGAAAGTCCGACCCAAAGAAGCTGATTACAGATATTCCGCGCGCACTCTATCTGGAGATCTTTACCTCTTCCACGCCGGACCTGCCGGACAACATGCAAAGCACGGCCGCCAAATTTGAGCTGCGCCGCATGAACATCGGTGTATGTTTTCGGCCAGGCAGAGAGCACGGCTATGCCAGCTTTGAGGTCGTAGCGGCTTTCTTCGCCCGTTAAGATCTTTTTTTGTTAACTTCGGGATTCGGAGGACTCTTCCTCAAGAGCGGTGAGCGTTTCGTCATCCACATTCCACTCTTTGAGGAGCTTTATTGAAGTCGCCGTGCTGAAGCCGGCGCGCATAAGAGCGCGAAAAATGCGTGCGGTTTCGCGATCATTTTCCGGTTTTTTCAGTCTTTTGCGCCGGAGAAAGGCCCGCGCCTGCTCCGTTTCGCTCACGCTGCGAAAAGCCTCGTTCACCGCTTTTTCGATGACATCGCCATGGACGCCTTTGGCTTTGAGGTCGGTGATTACCCGCCTGCGCCCGAATTTTTCATTGTCACGGCGGAAGCCGGAGAAGGCCGCGGCGTAGCTGGAATCATTGAGATACTTGTTCTCTTTGAGGCGCGCTATCACCGTTGCCATGAGCAATTCGCCATGTTCGTCATCGGTTACACGCGCGCGCATCAGGCGTTTGAGTTCGGCCACGCTGCGCATCCGGCGGCCGAGCGCGCCCAGAGCGTAGTCATAGAGCGCGTTTTCGTTATCTATGATTGCAGGGCGTTTGAAAGCCATTTGCCAGCCACGAGGCTACGGAATATCCTGAGTCCGGCTCAGGCTCTTCCGGCACTGAATCCGGTCTGCTCCATTTGCTCGCGCGCGGCGTCGGCAGTAGAGTGGATGCCCTGAACCTTGAGCTTGAAGTCGTCGGGATTGCTGGCGCTCTCAAGCGCGGTTTCATAGCTCACCAGGCCTTGCTGAAAGAGATCGTAGAGGGACTGGTCGAAGGTTTGCATTCCATACTGCGAAGTGCCGGCGGCGATGGCCTCATGGATCATACGGGTTTTTTCCGGCGTCATCACGCACTCGCGCACAAAGGCGGTTGAAATCAGGATTTCAACCGCGGGCACGCGGCCGTTACCGTCCGCCCGGCGAACCAGTCGCTGGCTGATGACGGCGCGCAGCGTGGCGCCGAGCTGCATACGCACCTGCTTTTGCTCCGGCGGCGGAAAAACGGCGATGATGCGGTTGATGGTTTCCACGGCATCGAGCGTGTGCAGTGTGGAGAAGACCAGGTGGCCGGTTTCGGCGGCATGCAGCGCGGTGGAGATCGTCTCCAGATCGCGCATTTCGCCCACCAGAATCACGTCCGGATCCTGGCGCAGGCTGGCGCGCAGAGCGGAACCAAAGGACGGCGTATCCACCTCGACTTCGCGCTGGTTCACGAAACCTTTTTTGTCGCGATGGAGAAATTCGATGGGGTCTTCGATGGTGATGATATGTTCGGGCCGTGAGGAATTGATGCGGTCCAGCATGGCAGCCAGGGTAGTTGATTTTCCCGAGCCGGTTACGCCGGTTACGAGCACCAGGCCGCGCGCTTCTTCGCAGATATGCTCGATGACCTTCGGCATATAGAGCTCTTCGAGGGCGCGAATCTTGGTGGGAATCACGCGCAGCACCAGCCCCACGTTGCCGCGCTGCTGAAACACGTTGACGCGGAAGCGCCCCAGACCGGCGACGCCATAGGCCATGTCCAGTTCGGCGGCTTCCTTGAATTTTTGCTTTTGCCGGTTCGACATCATGCTGAAAGCCATGTTCAGCATGTCTTCGGCGGAAATACGCGGCTGGTCGGTGAGCGGCACCAGTTCGCCATCCACGCGCAAATGCGGATAGTTACCGACTTTCAGGTGAAGATCGGAGGCCTTGCGCTCCATTGCAATTCGCAGCAGATCGTCAATATGCATGTTGGACTCTTGCGGTTTCCCGGTGCTCCAAATGCTTCAAACCGTATCACGGAGCCAGTGGGAACGCAATCGGTGGAATTCATGCCTAAAGTACGAGTAAGTAAAATTCAGCCCGGGTCTGGACCGGAGATAAAATAGAGATACAAATGGCACAAGCTCGGACTCGCCCGCGAGTGGTCATCATCGGCGCTGGTTTTGCAGGCTTGAATGCCGCAAAGGCGCTGGCGGCAGCGCAGGTTCAGGTCACAATCACTGATAAAAAAAACCATCATACGTTTCAGCCTCTGCTCTATCAGGTGGCGCTGGCCGTGCTTTCGCCCGCGGAAATAGCCACTCCCGTGAGGACTGTGCTGCGCCGGGCCGCGAACACCCATGTATTGCTGGGCGAAGTAAAAGGCATCGATGCGGAGCGGCGCCTGGTTCAGCTCGAGGACGCAAGCCTGAACTACGATTACCTGATCGTGGCCGCGGGAGCTACTCATGCTTACTTCGGGCATCCGGAATGGGCCCGGGTTGCTCCCGGACTGAAGACCATTGAGGATGCAATCGAGATTCGCCGCCGCGTCCTTCTGGCTTTTGAAATGGCGGAACGAGAAGCCATCGCCAGCCAGGTGAAGCTCGATCTGAACTTTGTAGTGATCGGCGCCGGTCCCACGGGCGTGGAACTCGCGGGCGCCATTGCCGACATCTCCCAACGCTACATGGAGCGCGATTTCAGGGCCATTGATCCGGCGCGGGCGCGCATTCTTCTGCTGGAAGGCGGCCCTCGTGTTCTGCCCGCTTATCCGCCGGACCTCTCGGCCAGCGCGGAAAAGCAGCTGCGCGAGATGGGCGTGGAGGTGCGCACCAATGCAATGGTCACAAATGTGGGACGAGACAGTGTGACGGTGGGGAACGAAAAGATTCCGGCGACAGTGGTGCTTTGGGGCGCGGGCGTTTCCGCCTCGCCGCTGGGGAAAATGCTCGGCGCACCTACCGACAAAGCCGGAAGAGTTCTGGTGGAACCCGATCTGACCGTACCGGGGCATCCGGAAGTTTTTATTGCTGGCGATCTCGCGGCGGTACGCATGGAGAGTGGAACATTCGTCCCCGGAGTAGCTCCAGCGGCTATACAGATGGGCAAATTTGCCGCTCGCCAGATTCGGCGCTCGCTCGAAGGCCAGCCGAGCGAGGCTTTTCATTATGTGGATAAGGGAAGCCTGGCGACGGTGGGCAGGTCAAAAGCTGTTGCCGATCTTGGCCGCCTGCATTTTTCCGGTTACTTTGCCTGGCTGGCGTGGCTGTTTGTGCATTTGCTGTTTCTGATCGGTTTCCGCAACCGCATCATGGTCATGATGGAGTGGGCCTGGGCCTACGTTACCTATAACCAGGGCGCACGGCTCATCACGGAAACTGCCCATGAGGCCGCCGAAGAGCAACCGAGGGCCAGAGCGGGATAAAATAAGGGTCTATGCTTTTGCAAGGAATATTCCCCGCCATGACTACCCCGTTCTATCCGGACGGAGCGGTTTACTTCAAAAAAATCGAGCACAACGCCGACCGTTATTCCCGCACGCCTGTTTCCGGTCTGGTTGTACTGGGGTCGACTGGCGAAGCCGTAATGCTGAGCGATGAGGAACGCCGTGAGGTCCTGCGGGCCACGGTGGAAGCCTCAGCTCCGGAAAAGGTTCTGATTGCGGGTACGGGAGCGGAATCGGTGCGGGAGACGCTGCGGCTGACAGAATATGCCGCGAAGCTTAATTATGATGTGGCGCTGGTGCGCACTCCCCATTTTTACCGGCCGCAGATGAAGCCCGAGGCCATGCTGGCCTTTTATCGCACTGTAGCCGACCAATCGCCCCTGCCGGTGCTGCTCTACACCGTACCGCCTTACACCGCCTATGATCTGCCTTTGGAGGTGATATGCGGCCTGGCCGGGCATCCGAACATCATAGGTATTAAGGAATCCAGCGGGAACGTGGAAAAGGTTGCGGCCATGGTTGAAGGTACTCGCGGCATCCGGCGGACGGTTACCGTTACCGAAGTACAGCAGGCAGTTACCGCTCGAATGCGGACCATGGGTTCCGGCGAGCCCAAAAACGGCAGTGAACTGGTGACGGTAGGAGGCGCTCCAGGAGCCGGGACAGCCACGCAGCCTGCTAAAACCGCAATTCGGACGCGGAGCAAAGAAATCGGCTTCCAGGTATTGGTAGGGGCCGCGCCCACTTTGCTTGACTCTTTTCAGGCGGGTGCCAGCGGGGCGGTCCTGGCTTTGGCGGCCCCAGCTCCCACGATTTGTTTTGAAATCTACTCCGCATGGCGAGACAATGATCTTGAACTGGCTCGGTTGAAGCAGCAAAAGGCCGGTACCGTGGCCAGGAAAGTGGTTTCCGAGCTGGGAATTCCGGCAGTGAAGCATGCCATGGACCTCAATGGATACTATGGCGGCACGCCTCGGCTTCCTCTTTTGCCCCTGACGGCAGAACAGAAAGGGCAGGTAGAATCGGTCATGTCACAGTGTCGAAATTAGAATTTCTCTGGTTTTGCGGTTCGGTGATACAGTACAAACCATCGTCCTTTGGAGACGCAAAGCAGATTTTCATGACTGGACGTTTAGGGCGTTAGTCAGGTGTTGCTTCTTTTGGTTCCCCGCCGGGAGGAGTCCCCCAGCTTTTGAAAGGAAGTCTGCCGTGAAACGTGACACTGCCATAGAGGAGCCACGCGTTTTGGGTGCATTCCGGAATAGAAGCCGCTATGCTCAGGCGGATGCCTTGCTTTCGGCTGGCAGGCAGCTTCGTGAAATGCGGGAGAGTGTTGGGCTGACTCTGCGTGATGTGGAGCTGGCCAGTTCAAATTTTGCCGAAGCGCGGGGGCTCGAAGAGTTTGCCCTGCCATCCAGCCGCCTGTCCGATATCGAGTCCAAAGGACTCTTGCCCAGCATTTACCGCTTATATGTACTCTCCGTGCTCTACCGTGTTTCGTGGACGGAACTGCTGCGGCTCTACGGCATCGATTTGTCGGAATCCAATGCCGATTTTTCCATTGGCCGGCCTTCCCGGACGCATCGGATCTCGGAAGCCCAGGAAATTCCCGAAGTGCGGATGCCGGTCAAACTTGATCCGGCGTTTGACAGCCGGACCACCATGAACCTGGGGCGGATGATCGAGCACTGGGGGGTGGTGCCGCTGCAGTACCTGCAGGCCCTCAGCAAAACTCCCTACAGCTATGGTTACATTGGCAGTGAAGATTACACTATGTATCCCCTGCTGCTGCCGGGATCGTTTATACAAATTGATGAGTCACGCAGCCATGTAGAAGAAGGCAACTGGCGATCTGAGTACGAACGGCCCATCTATTTTGTGGAGACCCGCGAAGGGTTTTTATGCTGCTGGTGCTCACTCAAAGGAAACGAGCTTGTATTGCAGCCCCATCCGCTTTCCTCCGTGCCGCCGCGCCTCATGAAAAATGAGAGCGAGGCGGAAGTACTGGGGCAGGTGGTGGGTGTGGCTATGCGCCTCGGCGAAGGCTTCGGTCCTCCCGAGACAGGGAAACAATCGAATCCTGGATCAGGCGCAGGTGGGCCGAAAGAAGGCCGTCGTCGTTGACCGGAGCTTTCAGAACAAAGGATTCCGGGCGCAGCGCCTCCGCGCTGAGCGGCTTTTCCATGGCATCCTGAAACTCCTGGTAGATTTCCCGCACTGGCGTGTGGGTAAGCTGCGCCGCCGTTTCCGCGTGGGCGGAGCTGATTGCCTTTTGCGCCTGGCTTTCACCAAAAACGCGGCTTAATCCCCAGTGCCGGTACAAGCCTTCATCGGTCTGCAGTGAGCAGATATAGGCCAGTTTCTCGAGCAGAGTGGGCAGTGAAGCCAGAGTCCGGTTTGTGAAATCTTCTTTCGCCTTGCAAATCATCGCAGTATCCCCGTAGCGTAGCGCTTGTTGCCGTATAGTTTATATCGGCAGATTCGACGGTCAGTATTCGTGCAAAGTAACACAAATTGCGTTTCCCCGTATCAATTTATATTTTTGTTCTGAAACGGGAAATTTGCAGGTGACAAAGGTAATATCCGAGAGCGCCGCCTGCAAGGAGGGTTACGGCCCCCAAATCAGGAATATGCCGCCGTACTATGACGCAGGTCTGAGGCATTTGGTAACGAACCAGAGTATTGCCCTGCCTTATAATATTTATTAAGAGACCTTGCATTGAGTTGAACAGGCCTGCCAGTCACGAAGCATGCCTGGTAAACAGGGATTACATAAATGGCGACAGTTGACGCAAGTTTGCAGGACCGCGCGGCGCGGACCCGAGGATCTGGCCGTGTGGTGAACGATTTCAGTATTCAGGTGGCCACGGTGAACGGGTCCGGGTCGCAATCAGCCAATACCGTGCTGCTGCGCAGCATTTTTCAAATGGGCGTACCGGTATCCGGAAAGAACCTTTTTCCTTCCAACATCGCCGGCCTGCCCACCTGGTACACCATTCGCGCCAGTAAGCATGGTTACATCGCGCGCAAGAAGGAAATCGATTTTCTGGTGGCCATGAACGCGGAAACCGCCAAAGAAGACGTTTTATCGCTGCCTTCGGGCGCGGCCTGCGTCTATGACGAGCCGCTGAATCTTTCGGCCCTGCGCTCGGACGTGGTGTTTTATCCCGTTCCTTTTGACAAAATCGTGGCCACGGTCTGCCCTGACGCCAAACTGCGGCGCCTGGTAAAAAACATGATTTATGTCGGCGTAGTCGACGCGCTGCTGGAGATCGATCTGGCGGAATCAGAAAAAGCCGTGGCCCGGAGCTTTGCGAAGAAAAAGAAAGCGGCTGAACTCAACACGTCGGCCGTCCGCGCCGGCTACGATTACGCCAAAGCCACATTTACCAAGACCGACCTTTTTTATGTCGAGCCCATGAATGAGAACCACGGCAAGCTGATCGTGGATGGCAATGCCGCAGCTGCGATGGGCTGTATGTTCGCCGGAGTTACGGTGGTGACCTGGTATCCGATTACTCCTTCGTCCTCGCTGGTCGAGGAACTGATTGATTATCTGAAGGAGTACCGCATGGGGCCGGACGGCAAGGCGACCTTCGCGGTTGTCCAGGCCGAGGACGAACTGGCGGCGGCTGGAATGGTTTTTGGCGCCGGCTGGGCAGGCGCGCGCTCCATGACGTCTACCTCTGGCCCTGGAATCTCTCTGATGGGGGAATTTATCGGTCTGGGATACTATGCCGAGATTCCCGGAGTGTTTTTCGATATCCAGCGTGTTGGCCCCTCCACGGGCATGCCCACGCGCACCATGCAGGGCGACCTGCTGAAATGCGCGTTTCTCTCTCATGGCGATACCAAACACATTTTGCTGCTGCCTGCCTCGGTGGAAGAGTGCTTCACCATGGCGATTGAGGCCTTTGAACTAGCGGAAAAATTCCAGACGCCAGTCTTCGTTCTCTCCGATCTCGATCTGGGCATGAATAACTGGATGGCCGATCCGTTTCCGTATCCGGAAAAGCCCATGCATCGCGGCAAAGTGCTGAACGAAGAAGACCTTGCGCGCCTCGGCGGCTTCGCCCGCTACAGAGACGTGGATGGTGACGGCATCCCTTACCGCACCCTGCCGGGGACGAACCATCCCTCTGCGGCTTACTTTACACGCGGCAGCGGCCACAATGACAAAGCGCAGTACAGCGAGCGCCCCGACGATTATGTGAACAACGTTGACCGCCTGGCCAGGAAGTTCGAGACCGCGCGCGCGTTTGTTCCCGCGCCGCGCCTTGAGATCAGCGGCACTTCGAAGATTGGCGTAATTGCCTATGGCACCACGCACTGGGCCATGACGGAGGCGCACGACCAGCTTCGCCAGGAATATGGCGTGGAGACCGATTATCTTCGCGTCCGCGCTTATCCGTTCACCCAGGAAGTGCGCGAGTTCATTCAGCAGCATGAGCGCACGTATGTGGTCGAGCAGAACCGCGATGGCCAGATGTTTGAGCTGCTTAAACTGGATATTGACGCGGACCTGGTCACCCGGCTGCGCAGCGTGCGCCATTACAACGGGCTTCCGGTGGACGCCCGCTCATTAACGGACGAAATCATTGCCCAGGAGGGCAGGTAAATGTCGGCACCTTCGACTACGCCAGCGCCAAAAACCAATCACGCCGGACTCACCGTGCTGGATTATCGCGGCGGCAAGACTACTCTTTGCGCCGGATGCGGCCATAACGCCATCAGCGAACGCATCATCGACGCTATGTATGAAATGGGCGTGCAGCCCGAAAACGTGGCCAAACTTTCCGGAATTGGCTGTTCCTCCAAGAGCCCGGCTTATTTTATGAGCCGCTCGCACGGCTTCAACTCCGTGCATGGACGCATGCCCTCGGTGGCTACCGGAGTGGCGCTGGCCAACAAACAGCTCATGCTTTTCGGCGTCACCGGTGATGGCGATACAGCTTCCATCGGTATTGGGCAGTTTGTCCACCTCATGCGGCGCAATCTGCCGATGATTTACGTAATTGAAGATAATGGTGTGTACGGCCTCACCAAAGGCCAGTTCTCCGCCACCGCCGATCTCGGCTCCCGGCTCAAGACTGGCGTGATCAACGATCTGCCGCCGATCGATACCTGCGCTCTGGCGATTCAGCTTGGAGCCACCTTTGTGGCGCGCTCCTTCTCCGGCGACAAAAAGCAGCTGCTCACGCTGCTCAAAGCCGCACTGGCGCATCGTGGTACGGTGATGATCGACGTGATTTCGCCCTGCGTTACCTTCAACGATCACGATGGCTCCACCAAGTCTTACAAGTACTCGAAAGACCACGAAGAACCGGTGCAGGAGATCGGCTTCGTTCCGCGCTTTGAAAATATTGAAGTGGATTACGATCCCGGCACCACCACCACCGTGCGCATGCACGATGGATCGGAGCTGCGTCTGCGCAAGCTTGATCGCGAGCATGACGCCACCAGCCGGCTCGATGCGCTGAATCTGCTGGCCACCAGCCACGAGAAGGGTGAAATGCTTACCGGCGTCTTTTACATCAATACCAAAGCGCCCACCTTCATGGATTTGCTGGGCATGGCGGATGAGCCTTTGGCGAAGCTGCCGGAATCCGTGGTTCGGCCGCCGAAGCGGGTTCTGGACGAGATCATGGAGTCGCTGCGGTAAATCTCTGTAATGCAGGAAGTTCAACGGAAAGACGCGATACAGCTTCGCGTCTTTCTTTTTTTTAACCGCTTTTTAATACCCCACTACGCTCATTGCGGATGCATTTGTTCAGGAGTGCGATCTGTGCGCCCAGATTCCGCACCACAGGGCTACGAGCGCCAACGCATTATTGACCACTACATTCAGCACGGCTAAAAGTGCCTCTCCGGTGTGTACAAAGGCCATGGTTTCAAAGGCAAAAGTGGAGAAGGTAGTAAAGCCGCCGCAGAAGCCGGTCGCGGCCAGCAGCCGCCAGCGATCATGCGTATGGTCGGCAGACCAGGTGAGAACGTATCCCACGATGAACGAGCCGATCACATTGACGGCCAGGGTGCCGTAAGGAAAGCCATGACCATGGGAGATACGCGATGAAAAATGGGTGATCAGGTAACGCGCGCCGCTTCCCACGGCGCCTCCCAGCATGACCAGCAGCAAGGCTTGCAGCATTGGGACAGACTCCTCAAAAAGATTTTTTTTGCAGGAGTCATCAGCCGTAGCGGCGGTTAAAGGCGAACTCCATCGCCTGCACGCAATATGGTACAGGAACATGCTGCGCTGAATCAAAAAGCGGGACTAGAATGTCTGCATGTCCAATCCAGGGCTGCTGTTTCGTCCTTATGACAAGCTGGTGAAAATCACTATTGGCGGCAGGGAGTTTGAGGTCCCCGAGGGCAACATGCTGCTGCGTGCTTTGCAATATCTCTCGCCTGAAGAGGTGGCGCATGGCAAATTTTGCTGGAACGAAGAGTGCCAGTATTGCCGGGTGAGCTTCGATCTGGGCGAGGGGACGCAGAGCCGCGTTGCTCTTTCCTGCAAGCTCATGGTGCAGGAAGGGATGCGAGTAACGGAGATAGCCCAGGAAATCCGCTATTGCCTCAGAAATTTAGGACTTGGCAGGAGCGATAAATAAGACGGGATCAGGGATGGCGGGGAGAGGGGCGGGCAGACCTTCCGGTGGAGGCTGCACCCGCAGCCCCCAGCCGGGAAAGACGGTCTTTGGCCTGTACGGCTTCCGGACTTTTGGGATAGCGGGTAATCAGTGCGCGGAGCTCTTTCACTCCCGCATCGCGCTGGCCCATTTCCAGTAAAGCATAACCTTTTTTCAAACGGGCAGCAGCTTCCTTGTTGCCGCCAGGATACTGGTCGAGGACTTTGTTGTAGTCGGTGACCGCCGCCTGAAAATTGGAGCGGCGAAAATCAATTTCTCCCAGATAAAACTGCGCATTGCCGGCAAGATCGGTGTTGCCGTAAACCTGCAGGTATTGCGCGAACTCCTGGGCCGCGAGATCGTTCTTTCCGCTGTTGTAGTCTCCGAGCGCGGCGTTGTAAAGCGTTTCCGGGGGAGGCGCCTGATTTTGCGCTGCCGCTGGATTGGCTGGGGCCGGGCTCTGGCCGGCGGCAGGCTGGGGAGTATTGATATTCTGCAGCGCCGCCTGAATGTCATCGAGTTGTTTGGTCGTCCGGGCCAGGCGGGCTTTCAGTTCGTCCACCGAATCGTGCATTGCCTGCACCTGACCGGAGAGCTGATCGACCTTACCGGCGGAATCGGTATTTTGCGCGCTCAGGGTCTTCTGCAGGCCCTGTACGGAGGTGCTTAGCTTGTTGACGTTGTCGGTTTGCTGGGTCAGCAGGTCCTTCATTACGCCCATGCGCTCGTCGAACGACTGCTGCATTTTGGCCATGTTGTCCTGAAGAATCTGGACCGTGGTCTGGAGCTGAATAAGCTGCTCTTTGGTGCCTGCGTGGGCGGGCTGTATGCACAGCGCCAGCACTCCCAAAGCCAGTGCAGTGGAAACTATGTTTCTTTTCATAAGCATGTACTCGTTTAGATGCGGAATTGCTGGATTTTGGCTAAATCACGGCAAAAATAAAAGCGGGCCACAAAGATAAAAACCGGACGGGCTTCTGGCCCGTCCGGCAGGTTGAAGAGTTAGTGGATCAGCACAAAGTGGTCGTGGCGGTTCTTCTGCCAGCAATCATCATTGGCTTCGGTGCAAACGGGTTTCTCTTTGCCGTAGCTGATGGTCTGGAGCTGGCTTTCGGTTACTCCAGCCTGCGTCAGGGCCTGTTTGGCGGCATTGGCGCGATTTTCGCCCAGCGTGAGGTTGTACTCGGTGGAGCCGCGCTCGTCGCAGTTGCCCTCAATCCGCACCTTCCAGTTCGGATGCTGGCTGATGGCCTGGGCCGCGCGCGCCAGCGCCTGCTGTGAATCCGCACGCAGATCGAACTTGTCGTAATCAAAATAGATGTCCTGTACGTTCTGCGCGAAAATTGCATCGTCATTCGGCGGTGGCGGTGGTGGCGGCGCTACTGGCGGCGGTGGCGGCACGGTTACTGCGATCTGTGCGTCCGCCGTCTGGGTCCCGGCCTTGCCGGTAGCCGACAGATGATAAGTGGTGGTTTGCGTGGGAGAGACACTCTGCGAACCGCTGGCATCGACAGCTTTGCCATCCAGTGTTATCTGGTCTGCATTTTCCGTGCTCCACGTGAGGGTTGAGGATTGGCCGCGCTCAATAGAGGCGGGATTAGCTGTCAGCGTAGCCGTTACAGGCTTGGGCGCCGGCGGTGGTGGCGGTGGCGGTGTTGGCTGCTTCTTCTTGCAGCCTGTAACCAGCACCAGGAAAAATAAAACCGCCAGTAGTGATGTTAAATAGCGTTTGCTCTGATTCACTTACTGTCCTCCCGAAACGATTGCGATTGTACTCGCTCAAAGGTGAATAGAAAAACCATAATAACTTTACCGGAAACTCCAGTTGGGCTGGGAATTGCGTCCGTCACGCGTCAATTGCTGCTGATGCGTGCCGTCTGCCAGCATCGTCCATATCTGTTCGCTGCCGCCTCGCGTAGACTGAAACACAATATGCCGTCCGTCTGGCGACCACGATGGAAAATCATTCTTGCCTGCATCGTGCGTCAACTGAACAAACTGTCGTGATGCGATATCCATTATATATATGTCCTGCCCGCCAGGAATGCCGGGGCCGTAATGTCGCGTCCAGGCAAAGGCCAGCAAGAGACCGTTCGGCGACCACGCCGGAGACACGGCGTATCCTTCGCTGGTGATCTGCTGCACATTGCTGCCATCGGCATCCATGAGATAGATCTGCGGCAGCCCATTGTGGCCGGAAACCCAGGCAATCTGGCTGTTGGTTTTCGGGTTGAACACGGGCGAAACATCCGGGCCTTTGATGGAAGTCAAACGCCGGGTTCCGCTGCCGTCGGCGCCGGTGATGAAAATATCCGGATCGCCGGACGAGGAGGACGAAGACCAGGCCAGTTTGCTGCCGTCCGAAGACCATGCCGGGCTGAAATTGTCGCCGCCAAAATGCGGAAACGCGATCTGCCTTCCCAGATCCAGCGAATACATTTTGATCTGCCAGGAGTCCTGACCGAGGGCGCTGAATGCGATGCGGGAGTTGTCGGGCGAAATGCGTGGAGAGAGCGCCACGGAATTCAACTGTGTGAGTTGTTTCTGGCCCGCGCCGTCGTAATCCATGGCCCAGATTTCCTTGTGGCCGCTGCGCGAGCTCACGAAATAAATTTTGCTTTCCGCCACGCCGGGAATACCGCCACCGAGACGAAAGATGATTTCATCGGCAAAGCGGTGCGCGATGAGCCGTGCGTTGTCCGCGGTGGCGTCTTCGTTGTATTGCTTTCCCAGAACCTGCGGTGAAGCGGCGTTTTTTGTATCAAAGAGCCAGCCTTGTACGACCACGCGATTGCTGGCCACGCTGAGATTGCCAAAGGCCAGCATGGAGGCGTTGGGCGGAGGATTGCCCCATGCGTCCAGATTTACTTCAGTGGGCGAGCCTGGAACCAGCAGGGGATAAAAACTCTTCGCCACCATCTCGAAAATGCCGGAGTTGTCCAGATCGTTCCACAGCGTCTGGTTGAAGACGGTATTGAGCGCGGGCGTCTGCGGATCGTTATTAAAGGGCCGGAAATCTGGCACTGCCATGCGGATGGGAGCGCCGCGATTCGTGCCCGTCCGTATCCAGTCCTGCGCCGAGACGGTGAGCGAAAAGCCCGCCAGAACCACAATTGCCGTGAGAAGTCTTTTCAACATTGCTGTGCTACCTCTGATAATCAAACCAGAACTCTACCGAAACTTTGCCGTGCGTTGGCGTTGGACCAAAACCATCAATACGCTGAATTGCCCGTATGGCTGACTGGTCGAGAGCGGGAATTCCGCTCGTCTGTTCTACGCGGACGTTGGTGGGTGAACCGTCATCATTAATGTCAAACAGGACATAAGCCCGGTGCCCCACGGCATTCGGGCCGACCTCAACGGTGTACCAGTTGTTGGCCACCTTGTCCCGCACCACCTGCACGTACCAGCCAAATTTACTGCCAAAATCTCCACCGCTCTGGAAACTGAAGCCGCCTTTGGTATGCGCCGCCGAAAACGCGCCAAAGGGGCCGCTCACCGGCCCTCCCTCGCCATAAGGAACTACATTGCTCGGGGTAACAGGAGGCTGAGGATGGTTCTGCACGGGAGGCGCAGGCGTTCTGTCAATTTTGGGCCTGGTGTTTTTTATAATCTTGTCGGGAATCGGAATCGCGGTCTTGTCTTCCTCTACTACCGGCTGGGGAACGGACTGCGCCACACCTTTGTTTTCGGTCGCGACAATATTTTCCGTGGTTTGTTCCTGATGGGGCAGAGGAATTCCGGCATTGCTGACCAGTGTTGCATTTACGGTTTCACCCGTACTGCCTCCGGCGTTGCTGCCGCCCCAGTTGCTGCCTGAAGTTATACCCAGGTAGCCAATCGCGATAATGACGACAGCCAGAAAAAGATGAAAGCCGGCGGAAAGCGCCAGTGGGCCGGTCCAGGCTTCGCGTTCTTCAAAAATTTCCGGTCGCGTCATTATTCAAAGTCGAATTCAAAAACAATCGTTCAGGGATTCCGTGCATTCCCGCTTCTGCCAGCAACATGGCCAGCAACACTTGCAAAGACTACTTCTTGCCTTCCTGAATTGGCTGGGTCACGATGCTGACGTTGCTGATGCCGCTGCTCTTCACCGCGTCCATCACGGTCGCGAAGGCCCCAAAAGGCACGTTTTCATCGGCGCGGACATAGATTGATTGTCCCTGCGGGTCGCGAATCTTCTGCCGCAGCTGATTGCTGATGTCATTGATGTTGATGGGATCGTTCCCCAAAAAAACTTCCTGCTTGGCGTTGATGGTGATGACCAGACGCTCTTCCGCAATCGGCTTGACCGTGCGTGTTTTGGGAATCGCGACTTCGATGCCGGATTGCAGCACCGGCGCGGTGAGCATGAAAATGATGAGCAGCACCAGCACCACGTCCACCAGTGGCGTGACGTTAATTTCTGAGAGGGAAGTCTGCGTGCGTCCGGAGGAGTTGGTGAATGCCATTAGCGTCCCTCCGTACCCGTCCTCTCGATGACGTTGAGCAACTCCAGCGAGAAATCGTCCATGCGCGCGCCAAATTCTCTCATCCGGTGAGTGAACTGGTTGTAGGCGATGACCGCGGGAATCGCGGCTGCCAGGCCGGCGGCGGTGGTGATCAGGGCCTCAGAAATGCCGGGCGCTACCGCGCGCAGCGTGGCCGCACCGGCATTGCCCAAACCATGAAATGCGTCGATGATGCCCCAGACAGTGCCAAACAGCCCGATAAACGGCGCGACGGCTCCAGTCGTCGCCAGCCAGGGCAGGCGGCGCTCCAGACGCGAGAGCTCTTCGGAAGAGGCAATCTGCGTGGCGCGCTGGATAGCGGTGATATTTTGTGTTCCCTGGCGGCGCAGCTCGCCGTATCCGTTTTCAAATACCGGCACCAGCGGGCTGGGATTGAACTGCTCGGCTACCGCAGCCACGTCCTGCAGCCGCTGCGCCTTGCGGAACGCCCGCAAAAAACGCCCGCTCTGCACCCGCGCGCGGCGCAGGGAAGACCATTTGGTAAGAATAATGGACCAGGAAAGAATGCTGAACGTCAGCAAAATAAGGAGCACGGCCTGAGCTACCAGACCTGTTTCCCGCACGAGGGAGACAATCTCCCCGCCTATGAAAGAGCTACCCAGGGATGTCGTCATCATTACCAACTCAACTGCCTCAATCAATTAATCTTTGACCGTAACATCATGTATTGCCCGCGTCAAACCACCTGTCACGCATCAGTAACACCTGTCTTGCGAAAATGTTTCCCGGCAATCTGAAATGGGCTGGGGAACACAGCCAATCGCCGGCAGGACTGAGAGGCATTGCTCTATCCTGCCGGCGATTTGGGCGATACGCCGCAAGGGGAGTTGCGACGAAACCGAAACGGCCCGAGGGAATGCCTATTTGAAGAAATCCGCCATGTCGGGAGCGGAAGCAGAGGCGCCCGGATAGTTCCTGATGGTGAGCGCATCGAGGATGGTGCGGAGCGTGCTCTGGTGCTGGTAAAAAGTGCTGGACTGGAAGCCACGCTTCACGTTGGGCCCGATCATCACGGTAAAGACCTGCTGGTTACAGGCGCCTACTGCGCCATCGCACTCGTCGTAGGTGACGATCAGCAGACCGTCGCCGCCTGCCTGGAACGAGGGGGCCTTCAGCAGAGGAGCCACGTTGGCTTGCAGCCATGCATCGGCCTGGCCAACGGTGCCGTTATGGGCATCATGATTCACGTCGGGAATGATGATCGAATAGGCCGGCAGACGATCGGCGGCCAGGTCCGCGGCAAACTGAGTAAAAGGCACGATGTTCTGCTGCAGGGCGTGGTTATTGATGACGTCGGAATACCACCTGGCCGGATTGTGGCGGTCCACGTAGGCCCCGGTATCGCCGCCCATATAGCCGACGCTGGGCAGGCTGTCCGCATATACCTTCCAGGTCATTCCCGCCGCGCTCAGTTCACGGAAGATGTTATTGCTGGTAATCGGCTGGGTACAGCCCGCGCCGGAGCAGCCGAATGCCTGTTCACCGTTGCCGGATGAGAGCCAGAAGTAATCAAGGGCCGAGCCCGGCTCATTGGCATGATAGTTGGTGGCAAAGGCGTAGCTATTGCCCATGGAGGAAAGCCATGGCATGCCGGAGGGGTACACCTCGCTGAACATGTGGTTTTCCTCGATCACCAAAACAACATGCGAAGAGCGCGGGATGCCATTGGTTTTGGTGTTCCCCGGCGTGCTTGTGGTTTGCACCGTGACCGTGGTCGAGGCCATCTGCGTGCTGCCGCTCAGTCCGCTGGCCGTGATGGTGTAAGTGACGTTTTGCGCCGGGGTGACGGTTTGCGAACCGCTGGCGCTGACCGTGCCCAGTCCATTGATGGTCACCGAAGTCGCGTTGGTGGTGCTCCAGGTAAGCGTAACCGACTGGCCGGCCTGAATGGTGGCCGGAGTCGCCGTAAGAGTTGCCGTGATTGCACTGGGGGTTGTGGGATTGGATGGATTGGGGTTTGACGCGGTCGCAGTGTTGTTTTGCGGATTGGCTGAACTGCCTCCGCCGCAGCCGGCAAAAGATAATGCAACACCAAGAATCGCGGCCGTGACTGTCATGCGCTTGCCAATGGCAGATGTGAACTCCATTAAAAAAATCCTCCAGATGAAAACTGGAGTGAAGATTAGTGAAGCATCTACTCTGGCTGGATACGGCGAGCCGCCTGGTTCGAAAAAGGTTAGTTGCCTAAGGAATCCTGGTAAGCGATGGGGCAGGGGCCAGGGAGTATCTCCTGGACGAATCCGGGGACGGGCAGTTGTGCTATTCTGCGCTCGTTCTTTTCGTTTCACCAGGATACCCTTCGTGCTGCTGGAATTGCGGATTGAAAATTACGCGGTGATTGACAGCCTGACGCTTGAGTTTGCGTCAGGACTCAACCTGCTTACGGGCGAGACCGGAGCGGGCAAGTCGATCCTGATTGACGCCCTGTCGCTGCTTTTAGGGGATAAGGCTTCGGCCGAGATGATTCGGCATGGCGCGGACAAGGCCATGGTCAGCGGTGTTTTTGAAGCCGATGATACGGCGGCGCGAAAAATTCTCGAGGAAAACGGCATTGAGCCGGAAGCAACCGGGATCATCCTGAAGCGTGAAATCGCCGCAGGCGGCAAAGGGCGAGTTTTTGTGAATAACCAGCCGGCTACGGTAGGTCTGCTGCGCCAGCTGGCTCCGGTACTGGCGTCCATTCATGCGCAGAATGAGACCGTTCTGGCGTTCGATGCCGGTTCACGTCTCACTCTGCTCGACAGTTATTGCGCGCAAAGCAAGGCCGGAGCGAGTGAGCTTCCGGAACTGGCGGAAAAGTATGCGACGTGGACCGGCATCCGCAACCGTCTGGCGGAGCTGGAGCGCGACGAGCAGGACCGCCTGCGCATGGCTGATCTGTGGAGCTTCCAGAAAAAAGAGATTGAGTCGGCGAATTTGCAGCCGGGAGAAGATTTGAAGCTGGAGGCTGAAAAGCGTGTTTTGGCCAACGCGGAGAAGCTGTATGGCGCGTCCATGGCCGCGTATGAGCAACTGTATGAAGCCGATTCGTCGGTGCTGGCCGGTCTCTCCGCCGCGCGCAAACATATAGAAGAGCTGGCGCGTTACGATGCTAAATTTCAGGAAGCGGTGAACTCGCTCGAAAACGCGAGGGTCGCCCTTGAAGATGTGAGCGCCACCGTGCGCGACTATGCCGAGGCCATTGATGCCTCTCCCGAGCGCCTGGCCGAGGTGGAAGACCGCCTGGCCCTGATGGACCGCCTGAAGCGCAAGTACGGCGCGACGGTGGACGAAGTGATTGCCTACGGCGAGGACGTGGCCCGCCGGCTTAGTGAAATCGAGAACCGTGATGAAGTCACTCGCGATTTGAAGAAGCAGATGGAGGCTTCCGCCGCGGCGTATCTGGCCACCGCGCAGACGATTTCCCGCCGCCGCTATGCCGCCGCCAAAGAGTTGCAAAAAATGGTGGAAGCGGAGATCAATCACCTGGCGATGAAGGCGGGCTTCAAAATCGAGGTTTCCGGCTCGGACGAGGCAGCCAACTGGACAGCCTCAGGCTTTGACAGTGTGGCCTATCTCATCTCCACCAATCCCGGAGAGCCGTTCAAGCCGATCGAGAAGATCGCCTCCGGCGGCGAGCTTTCCCGCGTGATGCTGGCGCTGAAAGCGACCATTGAAACGGGCAGGAAAAATAAAGCCGGCGTGCAGCGAACGCTGGTGTTCGATGAAATCGATGCCGGTATCGGCGGCCGGGCGGCGGAAGCCGTGGGCCAGAAACTGAAGGGCCTGGCCAGGGGCAATCAGGTGCTGTGCATCACGCATCTGCCGCAGATTGCGTCCTTCGCCAACCATCATTATTTGATCGAGAAACTGGAATCCGGCGGACGCACGAAAACCCGAGTGCGCCTGCTCAGCGCCGATGAGCGGACCGAAGAGATCGCGCGCATGTTAAGCGGCGCCACGCTGACGGAGACTTCCAGGCAGCACGCGGAGCAGCTGCTGAAGGCGAATGCGTAAGATTTTTGCCGCTGATCAACGCAGATGAACGCTGATCACTGTCCTTGCTAATCAGTTCAGAAACTTTTCCAGCACTTCCACATACTTCTCCGGCTCTTCATACGAGGGCAGATGTCCGCTTTGTTCGAAGAAGACGAGTTTGGCGCCAGGGATGGCGTGGGCCAGGTTCCAGGCCGTGAGCGGCGCGACATTCAGGTCAAAACGGCCGGTAATCACCAGCGTGGGGAACTTAAAGCCCGGAAGTTTGGGTGTGAGATCAAGGCTCTGGGTTGCTTTGAAAACCTCTTCGCCCACTTTGGGCTCGTATCCCAGATCGCCCATCTGGCCCATGTATTTGTCCCGTTTCTCCGGTGAGTAGAAGATCATGCGAAAGTGATTGCGCAGTCCGGCCCTGGCTGCTGCTTCGGTCGAATCACCCAGCTTTTTCGCTTCCTGCGCGTTCTCTTCTTCGATATCGGGAAATACCTGGGGCAGGACGTGCACAATGTCTTTCCATGCGGGGCCAGGCGAGTCGGAGAGCACCAGTTTGGCTACATGCTCCGGATGGGCCGCGGCATACGCCATGGAGAGCAGCCCGCCATAGGAATCACCGACAAGAGCAACTTTTTCGAGGCCAAGAGTCTGGCGCACGGCTTCGAGGTCGGACACCTGGGCGTCCATGGACTGCGGAGCACCGGGCTGCACGCGTTTGGAAGCGCCGGTGCCACGCTGGTCATACAACACCACCAGACGGTGCCGGGCGATACGCTGCCACACGTCATTCTGCATCATGTACGCATGGGAAAGCCCCGGTCCGCCGTTGACGGCGATCACGGGAAGCGCGTTTCCAGCAGGCGAGCCGAATGTCTCATAGCCCAGATCCACTTGTTCGGTGTGGGCCACACCCTTCGCGTGCGCGATGGTTTGCGCCGGCAGGGCCACGGAGAGGAAAAAAAGCACGGAAGCAGCCAGGAATTTCATGCGGGCCATTTTAAACGCAGTTTTCGCTTTGCGCCGATGGTGAAAAACACAAGAGTCATTTCGTGATGGCTTCAGGAAATCGCCGAGTGGGAGCGGCCAAACCTGGCGGCATTACATAAATGATGACAAGATTGAGGAGAGGACGCTTCTGGGACAGGGACTTCCGACTGCCATTCGCCGCATTTTTCATTCATTCGAATGCTAAATCACGCTCTTTCAGTGGTTTGCATTCGCCTAAATCGGCGCAATCGGGTAACCTGGAGGCTGGGAAAGGTGTCTAAGAAGGGTATAATCACCAGATATCATGAGCTCTGAAGCCAAGACGTTACTGTTGCTGAAGCCCCGGGGGTTCTGTGCCGGAGTGGTGCGTGCCATCGATATTGTCCGGATTGCGCTGGATGCTTTTGGTCCACCCATTTATGTGCGCAAAGAAATTGTGCATAACCGCTACGTGGTGGAAGAACTGAAGGGCAAGGGCGCCATCTTCGTAGATGAAGTTTATGAGGTGCCGGACGGCCAGCGGCTGATTTACAGCGCGCACGGCGTTTCCCCCACGGTCCGCGAAGCCAGCAAGCTGCGTAATCTGCAGGTGGTGGACGCGACATGCCCGCTGGTGACCAAGGTCCACGTGGAAGCGGTGAAATATGCCAAAGGCGGTTACAGCATTATCCTGATTGGCCACCACGACCATGATGAAGTGATTGGCACGCTGGGCGAGGCTCCGGACGTGACCCAGGTGGTCGGCACTCCCGAAGAAGTGGAGCATTTGCAGGTGCCGGACCCCACGCGCATTGCCTATATTACGCAGACCACGCTGAGCCTGGATGAGACCCAGGAAGTGATTGCCGCGCTGCGCAAAAAGTTCCCGCTCATTGAAGGTCCGCACGCGCAGGACATTTGCTATGCCACACAGAACCGCCAGACGGCTGTGAAGGACGTGGCCCATCAGGCAGAGCTGCTGCTGGTGGTGGGATCGGAGAACAGCTCCAATTCCAACCGGCTGGTGGAGGTCTCGACCAATCTGGGAACAGCTTCTTATTTGATCGATACCGCCGGCGATATTCGGACGGAGTGGCTGCAGGGCGTGAAGACGGTTGCCCTCACCGCCGGCGCATCCGCTCCCGAAGTGCTGGTGGAGCAGGCGGTGGATTTTCTCAAGAAAAAAGGTTTCACCAATATCCAGGAGATCGAAGTCATGCCGGAAAATGTTCGTTTCGGGCTGCCTCCGGAGATTGTGGAAGCCATTGCCGCGGCCCCCGCTGTGGCGGAGTAAGTCATGAGCAAGACGTTGGGCGGCCCGTCCGCACAAATGCTGTTTGGCAAAATTGACGACATGCTGGACCGTGTGACACACGGCATAGAGCGTGCGCGCGACTATCTTTTCTCGCTCCAGCATGAAGACGGATACTGGTGCGGCGAACTGGAAGCCGATACCACGCTGGAATCCGACTACATCATCATCCACACGCTGCTGGGGACGGGCACCCGCGACCGCATGGAGCGTGCGGTGCCGGAGATTCTGCGGCACCAGAATGAAGATGGCGGCTGGCCCATTTTTGCCGGCGGCCCCTCGAACATCAGCGCTTCGGTGAAGGCGTATTTTGCCCTGAAGCTGATGGGGTACGCGACGGACCACCCGGTGCTCGAACGCGCCCGTGAAGTGATTTTGCAGATGGGCGGCGTGACCGAGTGCAACACTTTTACCAAGATTTATCTTTGTTTTCTCGGCCAGTATGACTGGGAGGCCGTGCCCTTTGTTCCGCCCGAGATCGTGCTGTTTCCGAACTGGTTCTGGTTCAATCTCTATGAGATTTCCTCCTGGTCGCGCGCGATCCTGGTACCGCTCTCGATTGCCTATGCCCGCAAGCCGTTCAAGAAAGTTGCGCCGGAGCAGGGAATCGATGAGCTGTTTATCGGCGGACGGCACGGCAAGCACCTGCATTTGAAGTGGAACAGGAAGCTGATTTCGTGGCGTAACTTCTTTCTGGTGCTGAACCGCGTGGGGCATTTTTGCGAGCGTTTCCACATTCGTCCGCTGCGCAGCCTGGCGATTCGCAAGGCCGAAGAGTGGATGCTGGAGCGCTTCGAGATGTCCGATGGCCTCGGCGCGATCTATCCTGGCATTTTGAATTCGATCGTTGCCCTGCGCTGTCTTGGCTATTCGACGGACGATCCGCAGGTGATCCGCGCGCTGGACGAATTTGAGAAGCTGGGCATCGACGAGCCGGGAATTCCCGGTCACTCCGAGCCGACCTTCCGCATGGCGCCCTGCTATTCGCCGGTGTGGGACACGGCCTATGCCGTGTTCGCGCTGGGCGAAAGCGGCGTTTCGGCGTCCGATCCGCGCCTGGTCAAGGCGGCCGACTGGCTGCTGACCAAGGAAGTCCGGCAAAAGGGCGACTGGGCGGTGAAGGTACCCAACGTGGTTCCGGGCGGGTGGTACTTTGAGTTCAACAACGAGTTTTATCCCGACGTGGACGACTCGGCCATGGTGCTGCTCGGCCTCGACAAAGTGGAAAATCCGCGCGAGCGCTATCAGCACCAGGTAGCAAAGCGCGCCATTGACTGGATCTTCGCCATGCAGTGCAGGAATGGCGGCTGGGCGTCCTTCGACAAGGACAACACGCGGATGGTCTTCCAGCATGTCCCCTTTGCCGACCACAACGCCATGCTTGATCCGCCGACGGTAGACATCACCGGGCGCGTGCTGGAGATGCTGGCGTCGTACGGTTTCAGCCAGGACGACCGGCGGGTGAAGAAGGCCATTCAGTTTGTCCTTAAAGAGCAGGAGCCGGATGGCTCGTGGTTTGGACGCTGGGGCGTGAACTATATTTACGGCACCATGCAGGTGCTGCGCGGCTTGCAGGCCGTGGGCGTGGACCATCACGAGCCGTATATTCAGCAGGGCGCGGAGTGGCTGCGCATGGTGCAGAACCCCGATGGCGGCTGGGGCGAAACCTGCGGATCGTATGACAATCCCGCGACGCGCGGCATCGGCCCGAGCACGCCTTCGCAAACCGCGTGGGCGATCATGGGCCTTCTGGCCGCCGGCGATACCCGCAGTGAAAGCGTGCAGCGAGGTATTCTGCATCTGCTGGAAACCCAGAAGCCGAATGGCCACTGGGAAGAAGACCAGTACACGGGCACGGGATTTCCGCGAGTGTTCTATCTGGCGTACCACCTGTACCGCGATTATTTCCCGCTGATCGCGCTTTCCACTTATGCGCGGGAGTTTTCGGCGCTGTATCGCGAGGGAAGCGTGGGATACGCAAGAGGCTGATCAGGAAAACACTTACCGCGGATTTGCCCGGATGAACGCGGATGATTGAACAGTAAGTTCAGGATTGTAATAACGGCGCGCAGGTTGAATCGGGCTGTTATGAATATTTGAAGAGGCCCTTTGGCCTCTGGGCGAGCACGGAGGAAAATTGCCAGTACCAATTTCACAAATGTGGACGATCGCGAGCTATGTAGTGAAGCAGAAGCTCGCGGGGCGTAAACGGTATCCGCTGGTGCTGATGCTGGAGCCACTGTTCCGCTGCAACCTGGCGTGCGCCGGCTGCGGCAAGATCCAGTATCCGCCACACATCCTCAAAAAAGAGCTTACGCCGGAAGAGTGTTTCCGCGCAGTGGAAGAGTGCGGCGTGCCCACGGTGAGCATTCCCGGCGGCGAGCCGCTCATGCATTCGCAGATCGAGAAGATCGTGGAAGGCCTGGTTGCGCGCAAAAAATACATTTATCTCTGCACCAATGCGCTGCTGCTCAGGGAAAAACTCCATCTGTTCAAGCCCAGCAAGTATCTGACTTTTTCCGTCCACATGGACGGGCAGCGCGAGCACCACGATTTTGCGGTGTGCCGCGAGGGCGGATACGACATTGCGCTCGAAGGGATCCGAGAGGCGCTGAAGCGCGGCTTCCGCGTGACCACGAATACCACGCTTTTCGATGGCGCCGACCCGAACAGCGTCCGCGCTTTCTTTGACGAGATGATGGAGCTGGGCGTGGAGGGCATGATGCTCTCTCCTGGCTACTCATATGACAAAGCTCCGGACCAGAAGCACTTTATGGGTCGGGCCCGCACGCGGAGACTGTTTCGCGCCATTCTGGCGAACCGCAAGGCGAGCTGGCGCTTCAATATGTCTCCTCTGTTTCCCGAGTTTTTGATGGGCAAGCGCGATTTTGCCTGCACTCCCTGGGGCATGCCCACCTACAACATTTTTGGCTGGCAGAAGCCCTGCTATCTGCTGCAGGATGGCTACGCCGACACCTTTCAGGAATTGATGGACGCCACGGAGTGGCACAACTACGGTACGGAATCGGGTAATCCGAAATGTGCGAACTGCATGGTGCACAGCGGCTATGAAGCGTCGTCGGTGGATGCCGGCTTCGGCTCGCTGAGCGGCTTTCTGGCCATGGTGAAGGCGACTCTGTTTTCCAGCTACAAAGATGAAGACGCACTCCGGCTGCTGAACGAGCCGACGCGTCCGGTACACAGCTACAATCCGCTGGTACAGATTGCCGAAGCTCCCGCGCAAGAGGAGGCCCGCGTATGAGCGGCGTCGCGAACAGCACCGAATCGCAGGTAAAGAATCCGGATGCTCTGGAAGTTGTCCCTGGATTCGAGCATGAAAAGCTCGAAGGCTGGATTCCGCAGCTTGCCAGCGACGAAGAAGTCCGCGCTGCCCTCGAAAAGGCCTTCGACTACCGGGGAGACATCACGATTACCCGCAAAGACGGGAGCAAAGTCGAAGGGTATATCTTTGATCGCCGTACCGGCAGGACTCTGGTGGATTCGTTTGTCCGTTTGTATCCCAAAGATTCCAGCGAGAAAATCGCCATTGCTTACGCCGACATTGCCGCTCTGAAATTTGCCGATCGCGATCCCGCGGCGGGCAGGAGCTGGGAAGCCTGGGTGAAGAAGTACTGGGAGAAAAAGCAGGCCGGCGAAAAGAATATTGGTATTGAGGCGGAAGATCTTTCTTAACCAGTCCATGCCGCCCTCCGGTGTTGTGATCTCAAAGGAAGTACTGAAGCGGCTCAACATTGCGCTGGGCGATACTTTGTTCGCGACGGAAACTCCGGCAGGGTACCTGCTTACGCCCTGCGATCCGGAAGTGGAAGAAGAGCTGAAACTGGGCCGCGAGTTCATGAAAAAATATCATGAGACGTGCAAAGCGCTGCGCCGGTGAAGTCTCCGCAGTGGATTCATAAGCTCTCGATTCTTCTGCTTCATGCGGAGAGCCTTGCCGAGCATGGCGGGGAGAATGGACTCAGAGAAGATGGATTACTCGAATCCGCTCTGGTCCGGCCGCGTAATCTTTGGGAATACGAGGGGAGCAGCGATACTGCCGCTCTGGCATCTGCCTATGCCTTCGGCATCCTGCGCAATCACCCTTTTCTGGATGGCAATGACCGGGCGGCATTTTTTGCCATGGGACTGTTTCTCCGGCGCAATGGATATGATCTGGAGGCGGACAGGGTGGATGCAGCTAAGATGATACGGCGCGCTGCGGACAGAGAGGCCAGCGAAGCCGAGCTGGCGGCCTGGATACGGACACACATGGTGAGTGCAGACAGAGAGAACGTGGAATGAAAGCCTTCGTCACGGGAGCAACTGGGTTTGTCGGCAGTCACGTCGCGCGGCTTTTAGCCGAGCAGGGCGCCGATCTGCGCCTGCTTGTGCGCTCGAGCAGTCGGGCTGACAATATTGCAGGCCTCAAAGCAGACCGCGTGCTCGGCGATTTGCGCCAGCCGGACTCTTTAAAGAAAGCCATGGAAGGCTGTGAGTTTGTTTTCCATGTCGCCGCCGACTACCGGCTTTGGGTGCGCGATCCGCAGGAGATGTATCGCGCCAACGTGGAAGGCACGCAGGCTGTCATCCGTGCCGCGCAGGAGAGCGGAGTGCGCCGCGTGATTTATACCAGTTCGGTGGCCACCATGGGGTTCACCCAGGCAGGCCATATCGCGGACGAAAATTCTCCGGTAACGCTCGAGGACATGGTGGGCCACTACAAACGCTCAAAGTTCATGGCCGAGCAGATTGCGCTGGAAGCAGGCCGCAGCGGGGCCAATGTGGTGGTGGTGAATCCGACCACGCCAATCGGGGAGCAGGACATCAAGCCAACGCCCACGGGAACGATCATTGTGGATTTTCTGAAGCGCAAATTTCCGGCCTACGTGGATACAGGGCTGAACCTGGCGGACGTGACCGAGGTGGCGCGGGGGCATTTGCTGGCGATGGAGCGGGCCGTGCCGGGCGAGCGCTACATTCTGGGCGGCGAGAATTTGACGCTCAAACAGATTCTGGACAAGCTTGCGGCACTGACCGGATTGCCTTCGCCCTCGATGAAAGTTCCGCATGCGGTGGCCCTGGGATTTGCTGTTTTTGACCAGTTCTTTACTGGCGTAATTCGCGGCAAGGAGCCTCGGGCCACGGTGGACGCAGTGCGCATGGGGCGCAAAAAGATGTTTGCTTCCTCGGCCAAAGCGGAGCGCGAACTGGGATACAAAGTTGTTCCGGTCGAGAGCGCGATTGGCCGGGCGGTGAACTGGTTTCAGGCGCATGGCTATGTGGAGCCAGCGGGAAAGACGGCGTCGGTGAGCGCATGATTAAAACTGCTGTAATTACCGCGCTCGAACGCGAGCTGCGGCCCTGGGTAAATGGCTGGCCTTCGGTTACACTGGATTTTCATGGCCGGACTTTGCGCTGTTATCAGCGTGGTGAGATTGTCGCGGCAGCGGGAGGAATCGGCAGCGCCCGGGCCGAGATGGCGGCGCGCGCGGTGGTCGATAAGTTTCGTCCGCAAACCCTGATTTCCGCCGGAGTTGCCGGAGCGCTGATTCGCAGCCTGAAGGTGGGCAGCGTGATTCGTCCCAATGTGATTGTGGACGCGCTTACCGGAAGCGAATATCGCTTTGCGTCGGGCGGGGAGATCGTGGGCGGCGGAATTCTGGTGAGCGCCGATGCGATTGCCGAATCACCCCAGGCGAAGAGCAGACTGGTCGAGCAGTTCCATGCCCTGGCAGTCGATATGGAAGCCGCCGGCATTGCCCGAGTGGCGCTGAGAGCGCAAATTGATTTTCGCTGCGTGAAGGCAATTTCCGATGAGGCCGATTTTAAGATGCCTCCGCTGAGCAGATTTGTCGATGCCGAAGGCAGCTTTGCCACGGGAAAGTTCGTCGCGTGGCTGAGCGTTCGTCCGCAGTACTGGGCGCGGACCATTGCGCTGGGGCGCAATACGAAACAGGCAATCGCCGCGCTGTGTGAGTGGCTGGACAAGAATGTGCCGACGGCGAAAATCAACGACCCATCCAAAATGGCAGAAAGCGAGAAACTGGCGATCTGATGCAAACGGCAACACAAAATTCCGTCCTTGAATCCCTGACGATTCCGCGGTCGATGCAGGCCGCTGTTTATCGCGGTAAACAGGATGTGCGACTGGAAGAGGTTCCCGTGCCGGCGATTGGGCCGGGAGAGGTTTTGCTGCGCGTCCATACCTGCGGCATCTGCGGGACCGATTTGAAAAAAATCGCCACCGGGTCGCACTCTGCGCCGAGAATTTTTGGCCACGAAACCGCCGGACAGGTGGTTGCCGTGGGGGCAGGCGTGAGCCATTTTAAGATTGGCGATCGGGCGATGGTTTTTCATCACATACCCTGCGGCCAGTGTTATTACTGCCGGCACAAAGTGTTCGCGCAGTGTCCGGTATATAAAAAAGTCGGCGTGACGGCTGGTTTTGAGCCCAGCGGCGGCGGCTTTGCCGAATACGTCCGCGTGATGGACTGGATTGTGGAGCGCGGCCTGGTGAAGATTCCCGACCAGGTTTCCTATGAGCAGGCCTCATTTGTGGAGCCGGTGAATACCTGCCTGAAGGCGATCATTTCACTTGGGCTGCAGCGCGACGAAACGGTGCTGGTCATTGGCCAGGGGCCGATTGGCATCATCCTTTCCGTGCTGGCCAGACGAACAGGCGCTACCGTGGTAACTTCCGATTTGTATCCGCAACGGCTTACAATAAGTAAGAGTTACGGGCTGAGTCACTGTGTTTCGGCGGCGTCGGAAGATCCTCTGGCGAAGGTCAGGGAACTGAGCGATGGGCGCGGTGCGGATGCAGTCATTTTGGCAACCGCAGGCAACAGCCTGATCCGTCCCGCAATGGATGCGGCGCGTCCCGGCGGCAGAATTCTGCTGTTTGCGCAGACGCAGCGCGGCGAAGTTTCCATTGATCCGGCGGCGGTTTGCATGGATGAAAAGACGCTGCTGGGTTCCTACAGCGCGTCAGTGGATATTCAGGACGAAACCGCGCGCCTGGTATTCGGCGGAGAAATCGACCTGGCGCGGCTGATTAGCCATCGCTTCCCTCTGGGACGCGCGGTGGAGGCACTGGACCTGGCGGCGCATCCGGCCCCCGATTCGATGAAGATCGTTATACAACCGGGAATGGAGTGGCAGAGAAATTGAAACAACACATGACCGCCGCGGTCCTCTACGGCAAAGAGGACGTGAAAATCGAACAGGTCCCGATTCCTGAACTGAATCACGGTGAAGTTCTGGTCAAGGTAAATGTCGCTTTGACCTGCGGAACCGACCTGAAGGTTTTCCTGCGCGGATACCATGCCCGCATGATCGTGCCACCGGCGCTGTTCGGGCATGAACTTTCCGGCGTGATCGCCGAGACCGGCCCGGAAGTGAAGAATTTTCGCAAGGGCATGAAGGTGGTGGCCCTGAACTCCGCTCCGTGCAATTCATGCTTCTATTGCCTGCGCCGCCAGGAAAATCTTTGCGAAGATTTGCTGTTCAATAACGGCGCTTACGCTGAATACATAAAAATTCCGCGCCGCATTGTTGAAACCAACATGCTGGCTTTGCCGGAAAATCTCAGCTTTGAAGCCGCCGCCATGACGGAACCGCTGGCGTGTGCGATTCGTGGTCTCGAAGAAACCGGTGCGGGTATTGGCGATACGGTGGTGGTCATCGGCGCCGGGCCGCTGGGGCTGATGCTGATGCAGGTGGCAAAACTCACGGGATGCAATGTGATTGCCGTGGTGAAGCGGGACGAGCAGATCGAGGTGGCCAAACGCTTTGGCGCGGATGAAGTCATACAGACCACGAAAACAAATGATCCGGTGAAGGCCGTGATCAATGCCACCGAGGGACGCGGGGCGGATGTCGCGATCACCGCAGTGGGTCTGCCACAGACATGGCAGTGGGTGGTGGATATGGTGCGTCGGGGCGGCACCGTGAATTTCTTCGGCGGATGCGCCAGCGACACGAAGATCGAACTCGACACCAACCGCCTGCACTACTCCGAGATTACGCTGAAGGCCACTTTTCATCACACACCACAAACGGTGCGCAAGGCATTTGCCCTGATCACCGAGAAGAAAGTGAAAAGCACGGATTACGTTACGGGTGAAGCGCCGCTTTCCGGGCTGAAGCAGGTGCTGCAACAGATGGCTGACCGCGGCAGCCAGATTAAAACCGCGATTATTCCCGGGCACCAGGACCCCAAAAAACACTATGCCGGTATCCCCTAATACCGCTTCCGTTACCCCGCAGCTGGCGGGATGGAACGCGCTGCCGCAGTCGTACCGCATACCGGATGCGGCGCCGTCGCTTGCCGAGGCCCGCACATACTGCGAACGGCTGGCGCGCTCGCATTACGAAAATTTTTCCGTGGCCACATGGTTTCTGCCTTCACGGCTGCGCCAGCATTTTTACAACGTATATGCGTACTGCCGGATCTCCGATGATTTGGGAGATGAAGTAGGAGATCCCCGGCAGTCTCTGGAGCTGCTGGACCAGTGGGAAACGGAACTGGAAGCCTGTTATGCGGGCACGCCGAGACATCCGGTATTTGTGGCGCTGGCCGAGACGGTACGCCAGTGCGGCATTCCCAAACACGAATTTTCCGATCTGCTGGTTGCTTTTCGCCAGGACCAGACTGTGACCCGCTTTGCCACGTTCGCCGATATTCTAAATTACTGCCGATACTCCGCCAATCCCGTGGGGCATTTGGTGCTGTATCTGTGCGGCTACAGTGATGCGAAGCGCCAGCAGCTCTCCGATTTCACCTGCACCGCTTTGCAGCTCGCCAACTTCTGGCAGGATGTCGCCGTGGATTTCGGCAAAGGCCGTGTCTATCTTCCGCTCGAAGATCTCGCGCGCTTTGGGGTGACGGAAGAGAATATCGCCCAGCGCCGCGCCACACCGCAATTTCTCGAGATGATGAAATTCGAAGTCCAGCGCGCTCGTGAATGGTTTGATCAGGGCGTGCCGCTGCTGGAGAAAGTGAATCGCGAACTGGCTGTTGATCTTGAGCTGTTCAGCCGGGGTGGCCAGGAAATACTGAATGCCATTGAACGCCAGAGCTTTGACGTGCTGCGTCGCCGGCCCGTGATTTCAAAACCGCGCAAGCTGTGGCTGGTGACTCGTGCAGCGGCAGGCAAACTGCTATGAGCCAGCTTGCCCATGCCTATGCCGTTTGCCGGGGCATTGCCCGGCGCTCGGCCAAAAATTTTTATTACGGCTTTCTGGTACTCCCTGCCGATAAGCGCAATGCCTTTTGCGCGGTGTACGCCTTCATGCGCCATGCGGACGATATATCCGATCATCCACACCTCAGCCTGAAAGAGAAATGGCAAAAACTGGGTGACTGGATGGAAGCGGCAAAAGACGTTTTCTCCGGTAAAGCCACGGACGATCCCGTGCTCATGGCGCTGGCGGATGCACAGAAGAATTTCAAAATTCCAGTTGATCTTTTTGAAAAGCTGGTTCATGGGACGACCCTCGATCTGGAGATTAATGCCTCCCCTGAATCTCCTGCCGTTATCTGCCGGACATTCGAGGACCTGCGGCGCTACTGCTATTTTGTGGCCTCGGTCGTGGGCCTGGTGTGCATTCATATCTTCGGGTATGAAGACGCCAAAGCGGAAATGCTCGCCGAAGACTGTGGCCTGGCTTTTCAGCTCACCAATATCATTCGAGATATTAAAGAAGATTCCGGTATGGGCCGGGTTTATCTTCCCGAAGAGGACCTGCAGCGCTTTCATATTTCGCCGCAGCAACTGGCGCTCTCGCGCCTGGGAGCGGAAACCAGGGCGGAAGAGCTTAAGCCGGTGCTGGAATTTGAGGCGGACCGCGCGCGCCGCTACTACGAATCGGCCAAATGGCTCATGGAGTTGATTGAGGTGGACAGCCGCGCCGCGCTTTGGGTGCTGGTGGAAATCTACAGCCGGTTGCTCAAAAAAATCTCGGAGCGCAATTACGACGTGCTCACCGAGAGGGTTGGGCTTACCACGTGGGAAAAGATCACCGTGCTCTCGCGCGGATTTTTGCTTCGTCTGGCATGACTTCTCCTTTGCAAAATAAAACTGTGGCGGTAATTGGCGGCGGACTCGCCGGACTTGCTGCCGGCTGCGCGCTGGCCCAGGCTGGACTGCGGGTAACGGTGCTGGAGCGGCGGCCTTACGTCGGTGGGCGAGCATCGTCCTATGAGCACCCTGGGACCGGTGAAACTCTCGATAACTGCCAGCACGTTCTGCTGGGTTGCTGTACCAATCTCGTCCATTTTTATGACCAGCTCGGAGTCAGCGGACGGATTCGCTGGTTCGATGAGCTGACATTCATGGAGCCAGGCGGCCGGCAGAGCAAAATTAAGCCGTCATTTTTGCCAGCTCCCCTGCACAGCTTTCCCTGGTTCCTCGCGGCGGACATGCTTTCTCTGCGCGATAAATTCGCCATCGCCCGAGCCTTTGTGGCAATGACCGGCACACTGCCCGCCGATTCGGCGGAAAATTTTCAGGACTGGCTTCTTCGCCACGGACAAACTCCGCGCTCGATCGAGCACTTCTGGAAAGTCGTGCTGGTGAGCGCGCTGAATGAAGATCTGGACCGCATCTCCGTCCGCTACGCCTTTCAGGTTTTTCGCGAATCCTTCCTGAAATCAGCGGCTGCGGGAAGAATGGGTGTTCCTGGTATCCATCTTTCTGATCTGTACAGTGCGGCCATCGGCTATATCCAGGACCGTGGCGGCCAGGTGCTGCTGCGCTCTTCGGTCACCGCCATCCATCAGCGGCCAAACCGGGTAGCAGCCGTAACGAATACCGGCGAACAGGAATTTGATTTTGCCGTGCTCGCCGTGCCGTTTCAAAACGCCGGTACGCTGCTTCCCCAGGATACGCAAGCGGATTCTTTGAAGCAAAAGCTCGAACATTTCGGGCCTTCGCCGATTACGGGAATTCACCTGTGGTTTGACCGCGAAATCACTCCCCTGCCGCACGCCGTGCTGCTCGACCGGACCATCCAGTGGATGTTCCAGAAATCCAGTTTTTTCGAAAACGGACGCAAAGCGGAGCAGGGAAGTTATTTGGAGCTGGTGGTCAGCGCGTCAAAATCCCTGGTGCAGAAATCGCGGGAAGAAGTGCTGGATCTCGCTCTGCGCGAGCTGGCTGAGTTTTTTCCAATTGTCAAAGAAGCCAAAGTGGTCAAAGCCGCGGTGATCAAGGAAGTCTATGCGACTTACTCGGTCCTGCCTGGCCTGGATTCATATCGCCCTGAGGCGAAGACCGCCTGGCCGAATATTTTTCTGGCGGGTGACTGGACTGCTACCGACTGGCCGGCCACGATGGAAGGCGCTGTCCGCAGCGGATATCTTGCGGCTGAGGCGCTTGCGGAAGCAGCAGGCGATCCGCGAAAATTTCTCACTCCCGACCTGTCCGCTCAGGGGCTTATGCGCTGGATTCTCTAAATCCAAATGCCCTGATGAATCGCGCTCCTGCTGGTCTGCACAGGTTGAGCCATGCAGACCAGCCGAGCGGAAAGCCAGTCTCTTAGAATGCCAGACGCAGCGCCAGCTGGATTTGGCGCGGGTTGTAGTCGGCACGCGGTGTGCCGTAGTTAGGATTCGGCGAGCCTTCCAGAAAACGCTGGGTTGCGGAGCATCCCTGGGCTGCCGCGTTGAAGTTGCAGAAGTCCGCCGCGCCGTACACGGTGTTGAAGTATTTTACGTTCACGGTGTTCAGCAGGTTGAAGGCTTCCACAAGGGTTTCCACGCTCAGTTTCTCGGTGGCCTTGAACGTCCTTGAGAGCCGCAGATCGACACTCTGATAGTCGGCGCCCTTGAACGTGTTGCGCGGCTCGATGCCCACGCGATCGTTGTTGCCGAAGATATCGCCATTGGCGTCAAATCCGGCAAACTTGGTGAAGTAGTTGGGTGACTCGAGGGTCACAATCGTGCCCAGGTGAAAACCGTTGAGCACCTTGTTGAGGTGCGTGGGGCCATCCGCCGTAAGGTTCAGCACCAGCCGCTGGCCGACATTGTCAGACGAAATGGCGCGCTCGGCCTTCAGGTTCTGGCTGTCCTGCGGGATCAGCACAAAGCTGGGGTTGGGGCCGTCATCAATGCCTTTGGACCAGGTGTAGCTCACGCCGCCGCTGAAGTGGTGGCTCATGCGTTTGGTGTAATTCACCAGCAGACCGTTCCACTCTGAGTTCCAGCGGGAGGAAGCCTCGAAAAAGGTAGCGTACAGCGTGGGGAAGCCCGGCCCCGCGCTGCGCGATCCGGGAATGCCCGGCGCGGCAAAGTAGGTGTTTTTGAATCCGGAGGTTCCGTTGGAGTTGTGGACCAGCACCTGCCCGGTCGGATCCGGCTGGTTTATGTTGGAGAAGCTTCCCAGATGCACGCCCTTCGAACGCAGCACGCTGATATCCACAGCCGAGTCTCGTGACGGCTGGAATTCCAGTCCCAGGCTGGATTGAATTCCGTAAGGGGCTTTACTGTTCTGATCGAAGCGCCCGATCACGGCATCGCCAAAAAATCCGCAGCCGGAAATCACGCCACCGGGGCAGAAGCCCAGGGGCGCTGCATCCGGATACGTACCGCCCAAAATGCTCGAGAGCGCGGCAGAGGTGATATTCGGCGCGCTGGCGAAGGCAAACAGCCGGGTATTGGCGTTTTGTGCATCACCATTCGAGCCGGGATACGGCCCGTTGGTGCCACCACAGGAGGGGATTTGGCAGGCCAGCAGGGGCAGAGGAATAATGCCGTGGTAGGTTCCCGCGCCGCCGCGCAGCACAATGTTGTATTTCGTGCCGAAGTTGTAAGCAAACCCGGCGCGCGGATCAAACTCCTTGAGCGGACTGTTCAGCAGGGCCGAAGGCAGGGTTTCCAGCTGATACCGCAGACCGTAATTCAAAGAGAGATTGGTGGTCGGGCGCCAGTGGTCCTGCAGATAAAGACCGGCATAGGTATGGCCAATCGTGCCGCTGGCCTGGTTGGTAATGGCGTTGGGTATTCTCTGGCCCGCGAACACCGAGGTATTAAACGTAGGCTCGGTGAACGTGGGCGCCTTGAAGCGCTCGAAGAAGAGCACCTGGGGCGCGCCGGCCTGCAGGCTGAAAGGACACTGGCTGGCGAACAGACAGCTGAAATCGGCCTCGAAAGGATAAAAGAGCGGAAACGACTCCGTGGTCTTCACGTAGTTGAAATCGCCGCCAAAATCAATGGTGTGCTTGCCTTTGATCCAGGTTGCGTTGTCGGCCAGCTCTTCGCGGGATTCCGTATAAGAGTCGGGATTGCCGCGATTCACGCCCAGGGTGAAGGTGTTCAGCACTTCGATGTGCGGCTGCGTGGTGTCCGTGGGAAAGTCGAACGTGCGATGCGCAAACTGGCCGCGCACCTGGTTGTTGAAGTTGGAGGTGAAAAATGACGACAGGTTGCCCACCAGCGACTGGTCGCGCAGGAAGTTGTCCTTGAAGCCGGAAGGCAAATCAAAACCGTCATTCAGCGGAGAAACGTTCGTCAGCCGGCCATCGTTGAAGAAATAACGCAGCGTGAGGTACTCGGTCTTGGAAAGTGAATGGTCCAGCTTGACCAGGAAATTATCAAAGTCGCTGTTGCGCGTGACGTTGAGGTTTTCGGCGGGCAGGCCAAGGTTGCTCTTGAACTGGTTGATGCTGGCGAAATTGTTCAGAATCACGGAATTGTAAAACGGGTTTTCCCGCCGCCGCTGGCCTTCATAATTGGCAAAGAAGAATGTCCGGTCCTTAACGATTGGTCCACCCAGAGTGAAGCCATACTGGTTCTGCTGCAGCTTGTTGAGCCCGGGAGCGGCCAAAGGGCTGTTGGCGTCGAGCACGTTGTTGCGGAAATATTCGTACACGCTGCCATGCAGGTCGTTCGTTCCGCTCTTGGTTACGATATTCACGACTCCGCCTACGGCCCGGCCCGCTTCCACGCTGTAGGTATTGTTGATCACGCGGAATTCACGCACCGCCTCTTCCGAAGGCGTGGTCTTTTGCACGCCGGAAGCG